>OGKZ01000149.1_pt1 | contig 71357 bp, 73 predicted proteins | sample 1572571 | NCBI WGS metagenome assembly OGKZ01 (sample SAMEA2581906, study PRJEB24529) | metagenome | biome: Human gut stool | place: China | collected 2011 | reverse complement strand
GGTGAATTAAATAAAAAAAGGAGCTGTTGCTCCTAAACTTCAATCAATGAAATTTATTTTTTTACAGCCCCTTTTTTAAATAATTTCACGTTTAAAATAGCCTCTTGTATCAGTTTTAGAATTAAAGAAGCTTGTTTTATCACCTTGAAGCTTTAATCTTAAATTAGTTACAATTTCAATAATCTTTTCCCTTGGTTCATTTGTAAATTGTAATCTTAAGCGTTTAACATATTTTTGAATATAGGGGGCCTCATCAATTAGATTAAGAGGTTTTTCATTAATAATATGGGTTATACAGCCTTCTTGATGATAGATTTCAAATACGCCTTTATCATCATTTAGGGAATAGTGATGTTTATTACATTCTCCACATTGTCCATAGCGTTTTAAAGGACAATATTTAGTTGTCATTAGGTTTTGTTTGCCATAAATAATCATTTCTAAATTAGCATCACCATATTTATAGTTTTCAAGGATATCTTTTAAATCTTGATATGAGGTTTCAAATGATAAGGTTACAAATCTAGCTCCTCTTTGATGAAGCTTGTAAATTGCAAGAGAGTTAATAGCGTTAAATGAGTAGTCACAAACAATATCCTTATCCTTATATTTATGAAGTGCACCATAGTTTCCTGCTAGTATTTCAGATTCATTAATTTCTTTAAAATTAGCATTAACATAAGGGACATAGTTATTATAATAAATATGGTTTATACCTAATTCATGTAAGGTGTTATATTGTTCTTCATTAGTACAAAAAGCAGATATTTCATTTTCATCATTATAGTAAAGAGGTGAGTTATTTAATTTTATTTGCGGAAGTATGCGGCTATGCTGCATATATGTTTCAATATTTGATATTAAACTACGTCTAGCCTCATTGATTGATGAAATGGTCATAAACAAATTGCCATTTAAGGAATTCTTTAGGTCTTTAAGATAAAATGATGTTTCATTTAATTTTGATAATTGTTTAATAAGCGTTTCAGTATCAATTGGTTTTTTTTGAGCATTTTCAAATGATGCATTAGATACTCCCTTAAAGATAATTCCATTTATTTTAGTAAGCAAGGTAAGAGGAGTGCCCAAAGAACCAATAGCTTCAATTGTTATACCTTTTTTATAGGTATTATCAATGGTAATATCAATTGATGAATCAATCATTTTATAAATAGCCCTATTTGAAAAATTTTTGAATATGTCAAGAAGAAGATGACCTTGACCAGATTTTATTTCTACGCCTTTTGCATTAAAAAGCTTATCAACTGTAAAATAATAATCAGTTTCATTATCTGCAACAATTCTAATACGATCTTTAACGTTAAGTATTTTAGTAATATTAACAAGAGTTAAACCTTTAGTGTTCTTACTAATAATTGTTCCAATTAAATCACCTTCATTATTTTTTTTAGTAATATCAACGATATTTCCTTTGTCTTCACCAAAAATGAACCCCTTTGTATAAGCTCGGTGAAAAATAGAATCAAGTGATTTAGGATTATAATCCTTATTATCAATTTTTTTACGGTATTCGCTAGTAACGATTTTAACATATTCAGGATTTTTCATTCTTCCTTCAAGCTTTAAGGAATCAACACCAATATTTAATAATTCAATTAAATTTTTTGAGGTGTTTAAATCTTTCATTGATAGATGGAAGCCTTTTTCGGAAAATTTAGTTCCATCTTTATAAATGGTATATTCCCTGCGGCAATTTTGACTACAGCGACCACGATTACCACTTCTTAGTGTTAGCATAGAAGACATAAGACATCCACCTGAATAAGAAACACAAAGTGCACCATGGGCAAAAATTTCAAGAGGCATTTTACTGTTTTCTTTAATTTTTTTGATTTCATCAAAGGTATTTTCTCTTGCAAGGACAACTCGTTTTGCTCCAAGCTCTTCAAAGAATCTTACATCCTCAAGGCATTTTACACCACATTGGGTGGAAATGTGAGCTTCCATTCCTGGTAGATTTTCAATTACATAGGAAATAATCGCAAAATCAGCTAAAATTAAACCATCAACACCAAGTTCATATAACTTATTAACATAATTAATACAATCGTTAAGCTCAGAGTCTTTGATGATGGTATTAACAGTAACATAGATTTTTTTATCTAAGCTATGAGCTAAAATTAAAAGTTCTTTAAGCTCATCTAAATTTAGGTTTTTAGCATAAGCACGAGCCCCAAAAGCCTCGGAAGCACAGTATATTGCATCGGCACCATTATATAGTGCCGTTTTAGCACAAATTAAATCTCCTGCTGGAGCTAAAAGTTCTGTCATAATTTATCACCTTATGTATTTTAGCATACTTAGAGGCTATAAGCCAATTATTTTTCTTAAATAATTGACAAAAAAGTTAACAAAAAAGATATTAATACTTGTAAATTTGAAAAAGTATGCTATACTATTAATAGACATAAGGTAAGGAAAGTGAGATTGTTTTTCTCACTTTTTTAAATGTAAAAGGAGGGAAACTATGTTAGATGTTAAAATAATTGAAGATTTAGTTAAACCTATATGTGAAGAAAAAGGCCTAATGCTTTATGAGGTATTATGGGTCAAAGAGTATGGCTTCCAGGTTTTAAGAGTTTCCGTTGATAAGCCAAATGGTGGAATTGATTCTGATACCTTAGGTTTAGTTAATGAACTTTTATCAGAAAAGCTTGATGCTTATGATGATGATATGCCTGAATATATGCTTGAGGTTTGTTCACCTGGAGCGGAAAGAACCTTAAGAAATAAGGAAGAAATCTTAGCTTCTGTAGGTCAATATGTGAATGTTAAAACACCAGATAGTACCTATGAAGGAACATTACTTTCATATGAGGGGCAAACTCTTGTTGTTGAGATTAATATCAAAGGAAGAATGAAGAAGGTTTCGATAGAGGAAGCCGATATTAAAAAGATTAGACTTGCCGTTAAGATATAGGAGGAAATTTTAAAATGGTTAGTAAAGATTTATTTAATTTATTGGAAAGTTATGCAGTAGAATGTGGCATTACTTATGATGAGATTATTGAGGTATTAAAGAAAAGTTTAGCTGCATCAGCAAAAAAAGTTGAGCCAAATGCGACTATTATTGTTAAGGTTAATCCTGAAAAGCATGAGGTTGTTATTACAGCACAAAGACAAGTTGTAGAGGAATTATCAACCGAGCCATCAGATGATCCAAATGCAATTGCTGAAATTACTTTAGAGGATGCTAAAAAGATTAAGCCTAATTGTCATGTTGGCGATATTATTTCTAAGAATATTTCAACAAAGGATGATTTTGGTCGCCAAGCGGCTAGAAGTGCTAAATCAACATTTGCATCAAATATTAAAGCATTACTTCGTGATAAAGCATTCCAATATTTTAAGAGCCAAGAAAATGAAATGATTTCTGCTCAAGTAGTTAAGATTGATGATAACTATGCATATTTAAATATTGGTCAAGGTACAACTGCTGTTTTACCAAAAGCTGAATGGTTACCTAATGATTCTTTCAATGTTGGTGATAAAATTTCTGTTTATATTAAGAAGGTTGAACAAACAACTAAGGACCCTAAGGTTAAACTATCTCGTTTAGACCGTAACCTTATTACTCGCTTACTAGAAACATATATTCCTGAAATTAAAGAAGGAATTATTGAAATTAAGGGTATTGCTCGTGATGCTGGTGATCGTTCTAAGATTGCGATTTACTCAACTGACCCGCGTGTTGATGCTTTAGGCTCATGTGTTGGTGAAAATGGTGCGAGAATTAAAGAAGTTGTTCAAGCATTAAATGGTGAAAAGATTGACCTTTATAAGTGGAGTGAGGATCCTGAAGAATTAATTAGAAATTCGCTTCAACCTGCTAAGGTTACATTAGTATTAAATATTGATCCAAAGGAAAAGACATCACTTGCGATTGTTCCTGATGATCAATTAAGTCTTGCCATTGGTAAGGCTGGACAAAATGTTCGTTTAGCCGTTCAATCTTGTGGATGGAAGATTGATATTAAATCAGCTTCAGAAGCAAGAAATGAAGGATTACTTGAAATTTAATTGAGGTTTATATGAAGGAAAGAAAGCTTGTATTACGTACCTGCTGTCAAACAAGAGAGGTTCTTGAAAAAAAGGATTTGATTCGAATTGTAAGAACTCCTGAGGGAAATGTAATTATTGACCTAGTTGGAAAAGCAAATGGACGTGGCGCATATCTAAAAAAGGATGTAGCGGTAATTGAGGCTGCACGTAAATCACATGTGCTTGATAAAAAGTTAGAGGTAAGTGTTCCTGATGAAATTTATGATGAACTTAAAGAGGTAATAAATGGATAGAATTTTATCTAATTTAGGCCTTGCAAAAAGATCTGGTAAAATAGTTTCGGGAACAGAAATGGTCATCGAAGGCTTGAGAAATAATACAGTATATCTTGTGTTCTTGGCATCTGATACAGAAAAGAACACGACTAAAAGAATATCAGATAAAACCACATTTTATGAGGTTTCATTAAATAAAAACTATACATCAAATGACCTTAGCCAAGCAATTGGTGGAAAAAATGTACATGTTATAGGAATTATGGATCGAGGCTTTGCAAAATTATTAAAGGAATAAGGTGATATTTTGGCAAAGAAGTCAAAAAAGACAGAACAAAGAATTTCAAACATTCCTCAAAAGGATAAAAATGTTTCTAAGGATGGAGTTCTAGTCTATAAAGAAGGAATGACTGTGGCTGATATGGCTACAGGTTTGGGCAAAACAATTGCTCAGGTTGTTATGAAGCTTATGCAGCTTGGAATAATGGCTAATCAAAATCAGTCTGTTGATCGTGAAACAGTTGAGCTAGTAGCTTTAGATTTTGGCTATGAACTTAAGGATGAAGTTGTGACAGACGCAACTAGATTTGATGAATTTACAATTGAAGATAAGGAAGATGCATTAATGAAGCGTCCGCCTGTTGTTACTATTATGGGTCACGTTGACCATGGTAAAACAACACTACTAGATTATATTAGAAATAGTCGTGTAGCGGCTGGTGAGGCTGGAGGAATTACCCAGCATATTGGTGCTTACCAGGTTGAAAGAAAGGGCGAAAAAATTACATTTATTGATACACCAGGACATGCCGCTTTTACAGAAATGCGTGCGCGTGGTGCACAAGTGACAGATATTGTTGTTCTTGTCGTTGCTGCTGATGATGGTGTGATGCCTCAAACAGAAGAAGCTATTTCTCATGCTAAGGCTGCTAAATGCCCAATTATTGTTGCTGTAAATAAGTGTGATAAGCCAAGTGCTAATCCTGATCGAGTAATGGAGGAATTAACACATTACGATATTATCCCTGAGGCTTGGGGTGGAAGTACACCTTTTGTACAAATTTCCGCTTTAAAGGGTATGGGTGTTGATGACCTATTAGATGTAATTCAGTTAACTGCTGAAATGATGGATTTAAAGGCTAATCCATCTCGTCTTGCAACTGGTTCTGTTATTGAAGCCGAGCTTGATAAGGGACGTGGCCCTGTTGCTACCTTCCTTGTTCAAAATGGTTCTTTACGTGTTGGAGATTATGTTGTATGTGGTGATACATACGGACGTGTTCGTACAATGGAGGATGACCGTCATATCAAATATAATGAGTCACTTCCTTCGATGGCTGTTGTTGTAACTGGTCTTGATGATGTTCCATTTGCTGGTGATAAATTCATGGCATTGTCATCAGAAAAAGAAGCTCGTGAAATTTCTGAACAGCGTACAAGTCGTACAAAGGATAAGCTAAATGCAGCTTCTAAAAAGACACTTGAGGAATTGTTCCGTTCTAAGGATGATGCTAAAGAATTAAATCTTATTGTTAAGGCTGACCTTCAAGGTAGTGCTGAGGCGTTAAAGCAAAGCCTTGAAAAGATTAAAGTTGACGATTTTAAGGTTAATGTAATTCGTTGCTCTGTTGGTGCAATTACGGATACTGATATTATTCTTGCATCAGCTTCAAACGCAATTGTTTTAGGATTTAATGTTCGTCCTACTGCCGCAGTTAGACAAACGGCTGCTGAAAAGGGTGTAGAAATAAGATTATATTCAATCATTTACAAGCTACTTGAGGATATCGAGGCTGCCTTAAAGGGCATGCTTGAACCTGAATACGAAGAGGTTGTAATTGGTCAAGCTGAGGTTAGAAATACATTTAAGATTTCTAAGGTTGGCACAGTTGCCGGATGTTATGTAACTGATGGTGTAATTCAATCTAATTCACTTGTAAGAATTATTCGTGATGGTATCGTTGTTTATGAAGGTAAAATGGCTTCCTTAAAGCGTTTTAAGGATGATGCTAAGGAAGTTAAATATGGCTATGAGTGTGGTATTACAATCGAAAACTTCAATGATATTAAAGAAGGAGATATTATTGAGGCTTCAGTAATGAAGGAAATTGAGCGTAAATAATGAGCTTATTAATTAAAAGACTTGAATCTAATGCCCTTAGAGAGCTTTCTATCCTTCTTACACGTGAATCACGTAATCAATATTTAAAGGAAGCTACTATAACAGAGGTAAGAATTACAAATGATTTATCATATATGACCATTTTCTATACCTCTTATGTATCTAAGGATAAAGGTGCAGTTAAGGATGCCCTTGAAGAATCAAAAACATATTTGCGTCATGAACTTGCTAAAAGATTAAATGCAAGAAAAATGCCTGAACTTATTTTTAAGTATGATGAAGCTCTTGAATATGGTAATCATATGAATGAGGTAATCTCATCTTTAAATATTAAGCATGATGATGAGAATAAATAAAAGCTAAAGAGATTTCAATATGGAATCTCTTTAAATTGTATTAATAGAAATGAGTGATAAATTATGTTAAATCAATTTTCTAGAACTCAGCTTCTTTATGGAAAAGAGGCTATGGATAAATTAAAAAAATCAAGAGTTGCGGTATTTGGTGTTGGTGGAGTAGGTGGCTATGTTGTTGAAGCGTTAGCTAGATCTGGGGTTGGTTCATTTGATATTATTGATGATGATAAGGTTTGTATGACTAATATTAATAGGCAGATTATTGCAACCTTTGACACTGTAGGAAAATATAAAGTCGATGTATTAAAGGATCGTATTTTAGCAATTAATCCTCAAGCTAAGGTTGAAACCTATAAGTGTTTTTTCTTGCCAGAAAACCAAGATGATTTTGACTTTACAAAGTATGATTATGTTGTTGATGCTGTTGATACCGTTTCAGCTAAAATAGCATTAGTGCTAAAGGCACAAAAGAGTAAAACACCAATTATTTCTTGTATGGGTGCTGGAAATAAATTAGATCCGCAAGCCTTTGAGGTGGCAGATATTTATAAGACTAGTGTTGATCCGCTTGCACGAGTAATGCGCTATGAGCTAAAAAAAAGAAGAGTTAGAAAGCTAAAAGTAGTATATTCTAAGGAATATCCGACAAGACCACTTGAGGATATGTCAATAAGCTGTCGTACTCATTGTGTATGTCCGGCTGGTACGAGAAAATGTACTGTAAGACGTGACATTCCTGGAAGTAATGCTTTTGTACCGGCATCTGCAGGATTATTAATTGCATCTGAAGTTCTTAAGGACCTAACAAAAAAATGATATCATTTCGATATCATTTTAATTTTTTCAATAACTGCTTGTGTAACCTCAGGTGGAGTTGAGGCTCCACTTGTAATTGAAACTGTATTAACATTTTTAAACCAATTATCATCTAATTCAGTCTCATTTTCAACTAGATATGATTTAATATGGGCATTATTTTGGCAAACTTGCTGTAATTTGAATGAATTAGAGCTTGTTTTGTCACCAACAACAATACATAAATCAGCTTTTTGATTCATAATGGCTTTTTGTCTTAGTGTTGTCGCATTACATATTTTATCCTCGATTATTGCATTAGAATATTTTATTTTTATAGCATTAAAAATATCTTTTATATCATATACTGATAGGGTTGTTTGATTAGTAACATAGATAGGTTCGGCAATTTTAAGATTTTCGATATCATCTAGATTACTTACAAGAAAAATTTTAGAGCTTATTCCTAAAACACCCTCTGCCTCGGGATGACCTTTAGTTCCAATATAGATGATATTAAAGTCATTATTTAAATATTTTTTGATATTATTATGAACTACATAAACATTAGGGCAGGTAGCGTCGATTATGTTTAAGCCTTTCTTTTTAGCTTTCTTAAATACATCAGGAGAAGCTCCATGAGCACTAATTACAACCGTTCCGGATTCTATTTCATCTAAAAGCTCAAGACGGTTTTTTTTGCCATCAACACTTTTAATTCCTAACTCATTAAGCTTTTTTATTACACTTTTATTATGAATGATGTTGCCTAACATATAGATTGGTTTTTTTATGCTAGGATTATTTTGCGCATCAATTATTATCTTTAAGGCACGCTTTACTCCCCCACAATATCCTTGGGGTGATAATTTTTTTATTTCCATTTAAATCACCATGGATATTATAACATAATTTAATTGCAACTTAGTAAAAAAAATGGTATTATTAATTGGTTAAAAATTTAAGGAGATGATTTTATGAAATTTGATGGATACGATTTTAAAGATTATATAGTTAAGGCAATAAACGACCTTCATTTTAAACAATTTTCTGAGGTTCAAAAAGAGGTTTTTAATAATTTAACTTCGCAAAGAAATTTTATTGTAAAATCCAAAACTGGAAGTGGTAAAACACACGCTTTTTTAATACCTGTATTTAATTCTTTAGAAGAAAAGAAAAATGAGGTACAGGCACTAATTGTTTCACCTACAACTGAACTTGCAATGCAAACTTATAAGGTTGCTCAACATATTGCATCATTTTCTAATAATGAAATTAATATTAAGGTATATACTGGTGGTACAGATAGAGAAAGAGAAATTTCAAATCTTAATTTCCGTCAGCCTCAAATTGTAATCGCAACTCCTGGTAAGCTTAAAGATTTAACAATTGATACAAATGCACTAGATATTCATACTGCCAAGCTTTATATTATTGATGAAGTTGATATGACCCTTGCATCTGGCTTCGAAGAGGAAATGGATCAAATAACAGATGTTTTACAAAATGCAAGAATGATGTTTTTTAGTGCAACAATTAATGAGTCAATGCTACCATTTATAAAAAAATATATGCCTAATAATAAGCTTATTGATATTAAAAATGATAATAATCTTCAAATTGAACATTTTTGGATTCCTTTAAAACATAAGTCAAGAGATGAGAGACTGTTAGAACTGGTAAATATTATAAATCCTTATCTTTGTATTATATTTTGCAATAAAAAAGAAAATGTTTTACATGTTGCACAATTTTTACGTCAAAATAAGATAAGCTGTATTGAAATTCATGGTGATCTTGATAAACGTAATAGACGTCAAGTTTTAAGAGAAGTAGAATCATTAAAATATCAATATATTGTTGCATCAGATCTTGCTTCAAGAGGTATAGATATTGATGGAGTATCTCATATTATTAATTATGAAATTCCTCGTGATTTCGAATTCTACCTTCATCGTTCAGGTAGAACTGGAAGAATGAATTATACAGGAATTGTGTATTCTTTCTTTGATGAACTTGATAATGAGTACCTAAATAATTTAGCTAATAGGGGAATTAATCCAGTTTATAAAGATATCAAAAATGGGGAGTTAGTAGAAACTAAGGAAAGAGAATCCCGTAAAAATCGCGTAAGACCGATTAATGAGAAAGTTAAGCAAGCCATTAAATTTGTTCCAAAATCAGATAAGGTAAAGCCTGGATATAAGAAAAAACGTCAAGAACAAATCAAGAAAATTACTAAAAAATTATATCAAGAAGAGGCTAGAAAGAATTTCTTTAGAAGTAAAAAACATGACTGATTTTCAAATTATAACGGATAGTGGTTGCTTAGGAGACATGTCCTTTTATAATGATAACGGAATTGACATAATCCCTTTTCAGGCTATTATAGATAGTAAATATTATAATTTAGATGACAAATTTCCTTTATCAAATACCAATATTGAAAAGATTATTTCGTCAAAAAAGGATTTTATTATTTCTAAACCTAATTATCTTGATTTAAAAAACATTTATGAAAGACATTTGAAAGAAGGCAGAAATTTGTTATTACTTCATTCGTCATCATGTGTTTTTGATGTATATTCAAGAGCTAATCTAGCGGTTAAAGAACTTCATCAAATATATCCAGAAAGAGAAATAATTTTAATTGATACCCAAACAATTGCTTGTGGAATCGACTTTTTAATTCGTGAGGTTTTAAAGCATGATGAGCTTTCTCTTTATGAGATAAGTAATTTTATAAAGCAAATAAACTATAAAATTTCCTCAAGAATTATTATTAATAAGTATGATTTAAATAACAAAAAAGACTATAAGTGTTTATTTAGAAAAAGTTGTGTATTAAGAGAAAACAATGGATATATAATTCCTTATACTAAATATTTTTTAACAGCTTCTGCCTTGTATAATGAACTTAAAAACATGAGAAAAGAAATTGATATCAATTATCCAATTGTTTATCTAGTATGTGCAAATGATGATGTTTATGCAAAAAGAATAATAAAGACAATTAAAAAGCATTTAAACGTTAATATTATTAGATTAGAGCCAAATGCTTTACTACTTAATTTAACGGGTAAACGAACAATTGGTTTATTCTATATTAAAAGGTGATTATATGGATGTTAATATGGCATTATCGATTATAAATATGAAATTAAGAGATTTTTATTCATCTAAGGATGATTTACTTGAAGGCTATGAAGAGGCAAAAGAGTTAATTGATTTGCTTGAGGAAAGTGGCTATCACTATGATAGTGAGCAAAATAGATATGTTAAATAAAATGGCTTTGGCCATTTTTATTTTTTAAGCATAATTTACAAATAAAACGAAAAAAATATAAATATATATTTTCAAATCATAGTATAAGTTGTATAATATTTATAAAAACGGAGGAATTTATATGGAAATTAATGAAATATATTCGGGGTTTAGACTTGTTAAAAAAACTAAAATTTCGGAATTGGATGCTAATTTATTAGAATTTAAGCATGAAAAAAGTGGTGGAACATTAGCATATATTGAATGCAATGATACTAATAAAAGCTTTATGGCAGGATTTAAAACACTACCAAATGATTCAACTGGTGTGTGTCATATTATTGAACATACAGTTTTATGTGGATCAAAAAAATTTCCACTTAAAGAACCATTTGTAAATTTATTAAAAGGTTCAATGTCTACTTTTTTAAATGCAATGACTGCTTATGATTGGACTGCATATCCAGTTGCAAGTCAAAATGATAAGGATTTTCATAATTTGATGGAAACATATTTGGATGCAGTTTTTGCACCTAATTCAGTATTAGATCCTAAACCTTTTTTACAAGAAGGCTGGCATTATGAATTGCTAAATAAGGATGATGATTTAACAATTAAGGGTGTTGTTTATAATGAAATGAAGGGCGCTATGTCAAGTGTTGATTCTCAACTTTGTGAGTTAATTTTAAAAAGAATGTATAAGGATTCTGGCTATGGTGTTAATAGTGGTGGTAATCCTAAAGACATTCCTAATCTAACATATGAAGCCTATAAGGAATTCTATCATAAACATTATCATCCTGAAAATGCTCTTTTAGTATTATATGGTAAAATGGATATCTTAAGCCAACTTGAATTTATTGATAAAGAATATTTATCTTATTACAAGGCAAACGGTCAAAGACTTAAAATAGAAGAGCCAAAGCCTTTGATTGATCTTGATTACGAAGAGGATTATGCCATAAGTAATAGTGAAAAAGTAGAAAATAACTCTTATATAGGAATGTCATTTGCTCTTCCTAAGTCTTCAGATGTTGAAGGCAACCTTGCTTTTTCAATTTTAAGGGATGTGTTATTTGCAACAAATGATTCCCCTCTTAAAAAAGCTCTTCTCGCTCTTAATTTATGTGATGATATTGAAGCTGCAATTGATGATGATTGCATTATTCCTTCGTTTCAAATTAGTATTAAAAAGACCGATAAAAAGAATAAAAAGTTATTTTATGATGCTTTCATTTCGGAATGTAAAAAATATGTGGAAAATGGCTTGGATAAGAATGCATTACTTGCGACAATTAATTTTGCCGAATTTAAACATAAAGAACTTGATATGGGAACAATGCCTAAGGGGGTTATTTTTGCTCTAAATTTGATGCAAGCATTTAATTATGATGTATCTTTAGATAGTGCTCTTATTGCCGATAAATATTTTAAAGAATTTAAGAAACACCTTAATGACGACTATTTTGAAAAACTAATTGAAAAGTATTTTATTAATAGTAATCACTATGTAATTGTTACTTTAAATCCATCTTCAACCTTAGAAGCAGAAAATGAAAAGCACTTTAAAGAAAAGATGGCTAATATCAAGGCATCAATGACAAATGATGAAATAGAAAATTTAGTTAAACAAACAAGTAATTTAATTGAATATCAATCAAGTGTAGATACTATAGAAAATCTAAGAAAATTACCAGCATTAGATGTTAGTGATATTGATTTGGATGTTAATAAGTTAAATACTAAAGTTTTAAAAGAAGGAAATGTAACAAATATAATTCATGAATTTAATACCAATGGCATTGGCTATTTGAACGTATATTTCGACTTAAAATCATTAACTGAGGATGAATTCAATTATGCAGCTGTTCTCCCATCATTATTAATTGCTTTAGATACTAAAAATTATAAAGCATCAGAACTTCAAAATTTTATTAAAACATATTTAGGTGGAATTAATTTTAATATATCAATTTCTTCAAATAAAAATGGAAATTATAATGCATATTTAAAGCTTCAATCATCAGCCTTAGATGAAAATATTAATTATATTTCTAAAGCTATAAATGAGATTATATTAAATACAATTTATGATGAAAAGAAAGTGTCTGTTATTCTTAATCAAGTAAAGAATAATGTTAAGGAAAATATTATTCAAAATGGAATGTATATTGCAATGATTGAAGCTCAAGCAGTTGATGTTAAAAGTGCTAAGCTTCGTTCTAATTTGATTGGAAAGAATCGCTATGAATTTTTAAATCATGCAATAACTAATGTAGGTGATTTTATTTCTAATTTAGAAAATGTTATCAAGCGTGTATTTAATAAAAATAATATGTTAGTTTCATTCTCTGGAAGTAATGAAACAATTAAAGCTCTTAAAAAAGAAGTTTCTTTATTTGAACTTGAAAGTAAAGAAAATGTTCAAGCATTAGATGTTTGCTTAAATTCTAAGATTAAAAGAGCATTAGTCATTCCATCAGAGGTTTCATATAATGCTAAAACATTCAATTTAGACGAATCAAATTTTGAATATGATGGAGCACTTCAAATATTATCACATATTGTTCGTTATGATTATTTGTGGAATAAGGTTAGAGTTTTAGGTGGAGCATATGGGTGTACTATGCAAGTATCTAATGTTACAAAAGAAATTACTCTTGGTAGTTTTAGAGATCCAAATTGTAAAAACACATATGATGTATATGATAATTTAGTAAAATATTTAACTGATTTTAATCCAAGCAAAGAAGAATTTAATAGTTATTTAATTGGTGCAATTGGTGCTTATGATCAACCAGCATCAAATAGTGTTTTAATTAATAATGCTGATAGTAACTTTATATGTGGTATTACGGATGAAGATCGTATAAAGACAAAAAAAGAAATGATTAATACAACTGTAGATAAAATTAAATCATATGCAAAATTGTTCGAATTATTTGCTACAAATGGCTCATGTTATACCATTGGAAATCAAAATGCAATAGAAGCCGCTCACATTTTTGATGAAATTAAGGAATTATAATAAAAAATAATTGATAAATTTAAAAATGAATGTTATAATTGACTAGAACTTTAAAAAGTATTAATTTTTGAAAAGGTGAAAAATATGGCAAGATCAAATTCTAGAGGAAGAAACTATGTTCCTTTTAAATGGACAAAGGAATTAATTATATTTTTATCAATTTTAGCAGTCGCAATTATTTTAACAATTGTATGCTTGATTCCAACATCAAAGGAAAAATTTATGACTGAATGGTCAGATGCAATTACTGCTGCGAGTGGTACTGCATTAGATGATGATCATGTTTTTGAGTATATTAGCTTATCTAAATTTGAAACAAAAAAGAGCGAAGCTACAAATGATGAGCCACTTATTATTTTATATGGTTCTTCAACTGACTCTACAACTGTTTCTAATATATCATCAATTAATAAAAAAGCACAAGATTATGGAATTGATAAGATTTATATTTTAAAGTCTGATTTTGTAATGAACGCTGATGAAACTGATTCTAAGGATAAAGCTAAGTTAGATGAATATAAGGAAGCTTTACTTGGTAAGGATAAGGCGTCATCATCAATTGATTATGATGATATTAAAACATATTGCCAATTATTCGTATATACTGGTGCTGATGAGTATGATTTTAATTCACAAGCACTTATTGATGATAAAAATAACTTAAATGCCGATTTTGCGAAGGCTATGACAAAGTGTTTTTCAAAATATACAGCTAAGGATGTAACTGATTTAACAGTAAAAAATAACTAAACCTAATTAAATAGAGATAGATAGCTATCTCTTTTTAATTATTTAAGGAGGATTTATTTATGATAGAAGAAATTAAACAGCAAATAAAAGAATGCCTGGAGAAATATTATAAAGAAACATATAATGTGGATGCCAATATTATTGTAGAAGAGCCTAAAAATCCAGCAATGGGTGATATTGCTCTTCCAATGTTTACTATGATTAAGACTTTAAAAAAGCCTGTACCAGAAATAACTAAAGAAGCCTCAGATGTTATTTCCAAGTCATTTGATGTAATTGAAAATATTAATCCTACAGGTCCATTTATTAATATTGTATTAAATAAGGCTTTAATCTCTGATCATATTATTAAAGATGTATTTGAAAAAAAAGAAGAATATGGTACATCTACTATAGGTTGTGGTCAAACTGTTGTTTTAGATTATTCAAGTCCAAATATTGCTAAATCATTTTCTGTAGGACATTTAAGATCAACAATGATTGGTAATTCATTAAAGCTTATTTTAAATCGTTGTGGGTATAAGACTGTTTCAATTAATTATTTAGGAGACTGGGGAACTCAGTTTGGAAAGATGATTGTAGCAATTGAAAAATGGGGGAATTTAGATGAAATAAAAAAGGATCCTATTAATCAGCTTGGAAAATTATATGTAAAAATTAATAATGAAGAAAAAGATCATCCTGAACTTGCTGAAGAATCACGTGAGGCTTTTCGTAAAATTGAACTTGGCGAGAAAAAGTACGTTGATATGTGGAAGTGGATTCGTGAAGAATCACTTAAGGAATCTGAGCAAATTTATAAGCTTTTAAACGTTAGCTTTGATTCATATAATGGTGAGGCTTTCTATAATGATAAAATGGATACTGTTGTTAAAGAACTTGAGGACAAAGGATTACTTATAGAAGATCAAGGTGCTAAAATTGTAGAGCTTGGTGATTCTATTCCTCCAGCTTTAATTAAACGTAGTGATGGTGGTACATTATATATCACAAGAGATTTAGCAGCTGTTTTTTGGCGTAAGAAAGAATATAATTTTGATAAAGCATTATATGTTGTTGGTGGAGAGCAAAAACTTCACTTTACTCAACTTAAAGGTGTTTTAGCAAAGATGGGACATGAAGATTTAGCTGATTCTATTACTCATGTTAATTTCGGTCTTGTTCTTAAAGATGGAAAGAAGATGTCAACACGAAAGGGTAATGTCGTAAAACTTTATGATATTCTCGAACAAGCAATTGAAGCTTCTTATAAGCAAATTGAAGAAAAGAATCCTGACCTTGAAAACAAGGATGAAATTGCACGTAAGGTAGGAGTCGCTGCTGTTGTATTTAATGATTTAAAGAATTTCCGCGGCTTAGACTATGAATTTGATATTAATCAAATGGTAAGATTTGATGGCTTAACAGGACCATATTTACAATATACATCAGTAAGAATCAATTCTATTTTAGAAACTAATAATTTTGATGTTAATAATATGGATACTTCATTATTCATTAAGTCTCATTATTTTGAGCTTGTAAGGCAAATTGCTTCATTTAAGCAAACAATTGAAAAGGCTGCAAATGAGTATTCACCTAATATAATTGCTAAATATTTACTTGCAATTGCTCAATCATTTAATAAATTCTATGCTTTAGAAAAAATAAATGTTTCAGATGAAAAAGTAAGAAATACTAATTTTGCTTTAGCGTATGCAGTTAGAACAATTATTAATGAAGGATTAGCTTTACTTGGAATTGAATCTGTTGAAAAAATGTAATTGAAATTTGAAAAGAGACGTGGTATAATTATACCACGTACATGGGGGCGTGGCGGAATCGGTAGACGCGATGGACTCAAAATCCATTGGTAGCAATACTGTGAGGGTTCGAGTCCCTCCGCCCCTACCATATTGTATTTACAAGGTTGATACTAGTTATTAGCCTTTTATTTTTGATAAAATACGCTAAAACAGCCGTATTTAAGCGTTTTGTGCTTATATTTTTGTGTTTTGCCATCAGATCCAGCTTTATTCGTAATGAATTTATAGCTAAAGTCTGATGGCTTTTTTGTTTTTAAAATAGTTGCTTACACGATTTACAGCAAGGGTGCTAGTAAATTACATGATTACTGATAGGGGTGCTACTAAATTGACACGATTACTATTTTGTCTTTGTTTAATCCCATAATTTTCTCAAAACGGTGGCTAAAATAGTATAAAAATGATATAATTGCATTAATTAGAGAAAATAATGGAGGAGTTCCTTATGAATTATGCGGAAGCCATTAAGACTTTGAGAAAGAAAATGATAATGTCACAAATGGAGTTTGCTGATTATCTTGGCGTTTCTTTTGGGACAGTTAATAGATGGGAGAACGATAGATTCACTCCTACCATCAAGGCTAAGAGAAAATTGGCACCATTATTTAAGAAATATAAAATTGAGATTAATGATGATTAGGAGTGATAGATCATGTTTCAAAAGCTGAAATTTAAAGAAGCAAATGACAAACAACTTGAAGCAATAAGAAGCATCGATGGTCCTCTTTTGATTGTGGCTGGACCTGGCACTGGCAAAACCTATACTTTGATTAACAGAGCTTTGAATCTGATTGTCAATTATGAAGTCTCTCCGTCATCAATCTTGTTTGCCACCTTCACTGAAAAAGCTGCTAATGAATTGATTACAAGACTATCTGTTGAGCTCGCCAAATATAGTATCGATTTCAACCCTGAGGACATGTATATTGGAACATTCCATTCGATCTGTTTGAAGATAATCAAAGACAACGTGAGCTTTTCTACATTGAAAAAGAACTTTAAATTGTACGATCAGTTCGACCAGCAATATTTCATTTACAGGCACTTTGGCGATTTCAAAAGCATTCCTCAGTTCGATTTTTATTTTAAGAATGGCAGCTACTGGGATAAATGTGCTTCAATAATGAAGCTACTAAACAGACTTACTGAGGAATTGATCGATTACAACGATTTGCTAAACTCCGGAAAGTCTAATCTTATATTCTATGGCAACGTTATGAGAAAATATGAGGAGTTGAGAAACGAAGGAAATTTTGTGGATTTCTCATCGCTTCAGGTTGAGGCATACAAGCTATTAACGGAGAACAAGCAGCTTCTTGATGCCATTCAAGACAAAGTAGAATATCTAATGATTGACGAATACCAGGATACGAATCACATACAAGAAAAACTCACAATGCTCCTTGGGCAGAAGCACAACAATATTTGCGTCGTCGGCGATGATGACCAGGCTATTTATAGATTTAGAGGCGCTACAGTTCGAAACATCCTGGAGTTCCCTGACGCATTCAACAACTGCAAGAAAGTCGAGCTTACTTACAATTACCGCTCCAACTCTGATATAGTCAATTTCTACAATAAGTGGATGGACACTACTGAGGGGAGAGAGTTCAGATTCGACTGGGGCAAATATAGATATGGGAAGAAGATTATTCCTTATAAGAAGAGTATCACTTCTGAGCCTTCTGTCATGAGGCTTGAGACCAAAGAAGAAGGATATATAAATCAAAAGACTTTAGGTTTTATAAAAGATTTGTTGAAGTCTGGTAGTATATCCAATTTGAATCAGATTGCTTTTCTGTTTAGGTCTGTTAAAAACGAGCATGTAAAAGAGCTAGCTGATTATCTAGAGATAAATGGTATTCCTGTATATTCACCAAGATCTAATATGTTTTTTGAGAGAAACGAGATAAAGGGATTAATCGGCCTTCTGCTTTTTATGTTTCCTAACTATCTTAATAACGACTTAAAAACACTAAGAGGTGGATTTACAAATCCTATGTTGAATTACTACACAAATTGCTTAAAAACAGCCCGACAGTTGCTTGAAAGCAATGTGGATTTTTACACATGGGTTAGATTCAGAATCAGAGACCATGTTGATTCAAAACTGAAATCATTTGATTATGGATTTGCTGCATTGACATATCAGATGTTTCAATTCGAGCCATTCCTATCTGAGATGAACATCGATTTAAAAACTGGAGTCAATGATACAAGAACGGTAAGAAATATAGGGAAATTCATAAACCTTTTAACAAAATTTGAAGGATTGAACAACTTGTCTGTCTTGACTAAAGCAAATATAGATCAGATGTGTTATAGGCTATTTAACGTCTTTATTAGGTTTTTGTATGACGGTGGTATATCTGAATATGAAGACGACTCGGAGTATGCGCCAAGCGGATGCGTTTCGTTCATGACTATCCACCAGTCAAAAGGAATGGAGTTCCCCGTTGTCATAGTTGGATCACAAAGCTCAACGCCTAAGAAGCAATATGATGAGGAAATAGAAGCAGTTGTTGAGGATTTCTCTGGCAGAGGAATGTTTGAGAACCTAGAAGATATAAAGTATTTTGATTTCTGGAGACTTTTCTATGTTGCGTTTTCAAGAGCGCAGTCATTGCTTGTTACGCTTGCCGATGCATCGAAAGCTAATGAACCAAGTAAGTATTTCGAATGGTACTACGATAAGCTTCCGTTTGAAGTTGATTATTCTAAATTCAAATTCGAAAAAATCAAAAGTGGCAATCTCAAGAATTCGTATTCCTTCACGAGTGATATCAATGTTTATATGATTTGCCCAACACAATACAAATATTTCAAGGAACTCGGATTTGATCCTGTTAGAGTTGGATATACATTATTTGGTACAATCGTTCATGAGACCATAGAAGATGTTCATAAAGCGGTTTTGAAGGGCAATGTATCTGAAGTTACTGATGACAATATAGCAAAATGGCTCGATATTAATTACAAGACTGCTTCAAAAGCACATAATTCATTTTTGGCTAAGCATATTCTGGATGCTGCGCTGGTTCAGGTTAAGAATTATGTCGAGAAAGCGAGCGAGAATTGGAAGTCAATAAGCAACGCTGAAATGCCAATCACCCTAGCTGAGGACAAATTCATCATAACAGGTAAAGTTGATTTGGTTACTAATGACAAAGGAGAATATCAGATACTTGATTTCAAAACGGAAAAGAAGCCTGATGTCAATAGAGAGACGGATAAAGTTGAGAGAGTGAGAAGACAGCTAGAGGTTTATGCTTATCTTTTTGAAAAGAGATATGGAATAAAAATCAAGGGCATGAAAGCTTATTATACCGGTGAAACAGATGGAATACCTACAATCTCTTTCACAAGGGATGAAAAACATATAAAGAATACCATTGCTACTTTCACTGAAGTAGTTGATAAAATAGAGAGAAAAGATTTTAGCAGCAGATGCTGCGACATGAATATTTGTAAAAACTGCGATTTGAGACATTATTGCAAGAAAGGTTAATTATTAATTATGGAAAACAACAAAGCAGAACAATTAGATTTATTTGAATTCGATAAGCCTGTTATAAAAGGCTACCCTGAACTTAGATGGACTGGCAAAAGGCCATACACATCAACTCAGTTTTATCCTGCACAATTAAAAGAGACATATGGTGAACCTGAGATTTCTGTCGGGGGGGGGTACTGGCTTAACAAAATCTTCTGGGGTGATAATTTGCAGGTAATGAGTCACCTTCTTAAAAATTATAGAGGTCAAATTGATCTTATATATATCGATCCACCTTTTGATTCAAAAGCTGATTATAAAAAGAAAATAAAGTTAAAAGGCAAAGAAGTGACAAATGACTCAAACGCATTTGAAGAAAAACAATATGGAGATATATGGACGAATGACGAGTATCTTCAATTTATGTATGAAAGGTTAGTTCTTTTGAGGGAATTGCTAAAAGACACTGGTTCAATTTATTTACATTGTGATTTTCACAGAAGCCACCAATTAAGATGTCTTATGGATGAAGTTTTTGGACCAGCAAACTTTAGGAATGAAATTGCTTGGTGTTACACTGGCCCACAAAGAGCAAACAATACTTTTTCAAGAAAACATGATACAATTCTATTTTATGGAAAAAGTGAAAATTCTAAATTTAACGTTCAAAGGATCAAACATAAGTCCGGCTTACATGGAGTTGGAGGGTTTGGCTTTAAGGGAGGAACTGGCGATAACTTATCTGATTTAGAAGAGCAGGGAAAAGTGTTAGAAGATTGGTGGTCTGATATTAGTACTGTTGGTCGACTTATAAACGAACTTGCTGGTTATCCCACTCAAAAGCCAATTTCTCTATTGGAGAGAATTATTAGCGCTTCTTCAGATCCGGGTGACATTGTTTTTGATTGTTTTATGGGGTCAGGTACAACTCAAGTTGCCGCTTTGAAAACTGGTAGACGCTTTATTGGTGCAGATATTAATTTAGGAGCAGTTCAAACTACAACTAAAAGATTACTTCAAATAATGAAGAAATCGGATAATGGAAGCTTATTAGCTGAAAAGAAGACTGGTTTTGAGGTTTATAATGTTAATAACTATGATTTCTTTAGAAATCCTATTGAAGCTAGAGATTTGCTTATTGAAGCTTTAGGTATTCAAAAGTTTGCCTCTACGAATGTATTCGATGGTGAGCTTGACGGTAGACATGTTAAGATTCTTCCAGTTAATAGAATTGCTACAAAAGCTGATTTAAATGAACTTGTTGCAAATCTTCCATATAAAGCATATGAAAAAACAAAGGATGAAAACCCAAATGATCCAGTCGATAGAATCACACTTGTTTGTATGGGCCATGAACCTGATTTAAAGGCTTCTTTGCAACAAATGGTAGGTATTTATAAGCTTGACATTGAAGTGGTTGATGTCTTAAGAGACAAGAAGGATTTGGAATTCAAGAGAGACTCTCAGGCTGAGGCCGTTTTAAAGCATGACAAGGTCATCATCAAAAACTTCTATCCTATGAACCTTCTTCAAAAACTTTCGCTTCAAAAGGAAAATGTAGATGAGTGGAGGCAATTGGTTGATTCCATAATGGTTGATTACAATTATGATGGGCATATTTTGAACCCTCAAATAATCGATATTCCTGAGAAGAATGATTTAGTAAAGGGAGAATACAAGATTCCTTCAGATCATGGAGTTATTAGAGTCAAGATTACTGATTTGCTATCTGAATCACTAGAATTTGAGGTGAAGTAAAATGGCAAAGAAGAAAGTAACCAATGATTATCCGTTTTATCAGGCTTTGTTTGAATTTTACGTGGAGAAAAAAGGCCAAATAAAAAGACATTACAAAGATCCATCAAAGAAGTTCTTGGATTTCAACGATAAGAAGAAAAATCCATCCGCTTTTTTGCGTGCTCCGCAGTTCGAGGCGCTTGAAATTTACATCTTCATAAAAGAATATCTTGACAATATGAAGGTAAAAGACATGTTTGCCGATTGGTATAACACCAAAAACAAATTTGAAAGTAGATTGCCTTTTACAAGATATGCTGATGGACATACAGTGCGTCAAGCTTCCCTTCTTGATGACATTACTGCTGATGTATACAACGATGTTTTCGATGCATTATCTAATCAAAATCAATCATATCCAAACTACATTTACGCTTTAACAATGGGTACTGGTAAGACGATTTTGATGGCAACTTGCATTTTCTATGAATTTATTTTGGCCAGCAAATTTCCTAAGGATAAGCGCTTTTGCCATAACGCCTTGGTTTTTGCACCTGATAAGACAGTTCTACAGTCTTTAAAGGAAATTAAAACGTTTGATCTAGTCAAGGTTGTTCCGAGTGAGTATGTTCCATTCTTGGTCGGAAACATCAAGTTCTATTTCTTGGATGACGCCTCAACTACATTAAATACGATTGATGGCAGTGACTATAACATCATCATATCTAACACTCAGAAAATAATTCTTAAAGAGGTCCATAAAGAGAAGAGCGCAGTAGACAAATTCATGGATGGGGGCCAGTTGACTCTTGACCTTGGCGATCTTGATGATTTCACAAAACGACTTTATGGCGACCTCGATGCTCTTAAAGACGAGAAAGAAGTAACAGCCAATCAGAGATTTGAGAAAATAATCAGATTAAGGCAACTAGGCATTTATGTTGATGAGGCTCACCATCTTTTCGGAACTGATTTGAAGAACGCCTTGTCAGACGAAAGCAAGGAAACATCTCTTAGATATACAATTAACAAGATTGCTCAGGTGCTTGAAAGAAATTCAACAAGGCTTGTTGCATGCTATAACTATACAGGTACGCCATATGTGGAAAACAGGATATTGCCTGAGGTTGTCTACACATTTGGTTTGAAACAGGCTATCAACGACGGATTCTTAAAGCAAGTCGAAGTCACAGGATATGACAACGTTAAAAACGAGGAATTCCTAAGAAGAGTTTTAACCGATTTCTTCAAATACTATGGCAACAATCTATATGAAGGTTTGAAGCCTAAAATTGCTATTTTTGGCGCCGAGATAAAAGAAGTTACCGAAGAAATCAAACCGGCTGTTGAGGGGATACTGAATGATTTAGGAATCGATATATCCACTATTTTAGTCAACGTCGGAGATTCCATTATCACTAAAGATGCTGATATCCAAAATTTCAATAACCTCGATGTTGTTGGATCTGAAGGAAATAACAAACAGGTTTTATTATTGGTTAATAAAGGTCGTGAGGGATGGAACTGCAGATCGTTGTTCTCAGTCGCTTTGTATCGTTTACCAAAATCTAAGATATTTGTCTTGCAATCTACAATGAGATGTTTGAGAAGCATTACAGAGATTCAGCAGCTTGCCCATGTGTACCTTTCAATTGACAACTACAATATTTTGGATGATGAGTTGAAGAAGAATTTCAATATTGATATTAAGGAAGTAACTACAAAGGGTGATGATTCTAAAAAGGATTATATGATTCGTATCGTGAGCCCTGTTAAGACTTTAAGCCTGGAAGAAATCAAAAGAACCTATGAACTTTTTGAAAAAGAAAAAACATCAGCTTTCAAATTTGATATTTCCAAAATCGACATCGATAAATATAAATCCAGAAAAATCGTAAAGAAGGGATTGGATGATCGTTTCTCTGCAAGTGAGACTCAGTTTGTTTCTGATGAAAACAGACCATATTCTTTCTATTCAGTAGTGTTTGAAATCTCAAAATATCTAAACGTTTCTCCTATAAAGATTGAAGGGATTTTAGAAGACTGCTCTAACTACAATGAGATTGTTGACTTAGTTTCTAATTATAATGAACTCCTTTATGATGAGTTGATTCCTGCAATATTCAATTACCTATATGATTTAAAGGAAAAGACAGAAACCAAAGAGAAAACAGTCCCATTAATTCAATATCCTAAGGGTTATGACCACTTTGTATTCAGGTCAACGGAAAAGCTCACTATTGAAAAAAATGATCCTCTTGTAAGGAAGTACTCATCTAAGAGCTTCCATACAGACAGATATTGCTTCGATTCTGAGCCAGAGAAGAAATTGTTTATCGATTTACTTGAATCAGACGAAGTAGATGAGGTTTATTTTACCGGCATGTTCACAGGATCTGAGAATGGTTTATCCGTTCAATATATAGATCCTGAGTCAAATCTTATTAGAAATTACTATCCTGACATCTTGGTGTATTACAAAGACGGCTCTATAGAAATAATAGAGGTTAAAGGCGATAATAAAATAGACGATAGGGTGGTTGAGGCAAAAGCCTTTGCTGCATTGGATTTGGCTGAACATTCAAAGATGGACTATGACATGGTTGCATCAAGTGCAATTATGAATGGTCAATACAAGATAAAAGCCAAAGGGAAAAATTAAATATTAAAGCAAAATAATAAAGGTGCTCTGTCCTAGCATAAAATCACTAGGTTGGAACACCTTTTTTGTTATGTTATAACTTTATAATCCAAGATCTGATTCAGTTATATTGATTTTATCAAAAATTTCTTGTTTAACATGCTGAGGTATTACTATTTTATAAGGGCAAAAATCCTCTAATTTTGCATCAACTATATTGTGTGGCTCAAATCTGAATAAGTTTTGATTACTCCAACGTGTTGTCAAATAGTCCAAAGAGATGTATATTTTTTCTTTTTTATCATTCATCTCATAAAACTTAGAACCAAAATAGAATAAGGCCGCTTCCTGACGTTTTATGCGCCCAAATCCCAAATCATTATCTTTAAAATCAACAAGAAAACCTCTACTTAAATATATTTGAGCTTCTGATTCATAACTATCTAATGCTGTCGATCTGCCAGTTCTTATAAATTCTGATTCTATTTCTGGAATTTTTGATAAATAATTTGCGTATTCCCAGCTCGATACATCTTTTTTAAGGTTTGTTGCAGTATAATAGATGAAATAGTTAGTAAACCATGAAGGCTTATGAAATTCTTTTTCAAGAACAAAAAGAGCGCCATCACTATTAAAATATGGATAATCTGGATTACAAGCAAAGAACAGAGCTATATTGAAATTTCTTGTGAAATCCAAACATCTGGTGCTTTTGCCATAGTGCTGTGCAACCGCTAAGGAAATGGATGATTTATCCTTATCATTTATAGTTGGCAGATTTTTCATTTCATCAATTTCATTCAATTCTGGATTTCTAAGAAGCCCAGGAAGAAGTCTCCAATCTTTATCGGCTTGTCCTCTAAAATAATAACCAAAACCGACTGTTTTCATTAATTCTTCATCTTTTGTAATATTTGCAATTAGTCTCACTATTTCATCATATGAATTTATTGTTATTTCCTTCATCTATATTCCTTGGCAATCCTCCTTGTCCTTTATATATTCCATTATGTCGCCAAAGTCACAATCCAACGCGTCACAAATTTTGCAAAGAATGTCAGTTGTCACATTTTGCCCATTCTTTAATTTTGAAAGAGTAGAAGAACTGAAACCGGCTTTTCTGCATAAATCTTGCTTAGTCATGTTAAGATCTATTAGTAACTTCCATAATTTATTGTAACTAATCATTGTTATCCTCATTATCCTCTATATGTTTTTTCTTGGCCCATGAACGACCGAACAACTCATTACCATCTGATGATAAAAATATGACGCGATGATTATCGACGATGTCTTGCATTCTTTGGTCATAAGTATTGGTGCGGTCAATTACTGCGAATACCTGCTTATCGAAGGTATTATATAAATCGTATATATTTTCTGTTACATTTTTATCGATGTTTTTAACTGTGACCGAGTCATGCGCTATTGCCGGCACCTGCGTCAAAGACAATACAGCTAAATCAAAGAGAATTAAACCCTTGTAATTTGTACCTGTTCCTTCGTCATTTTCTGTTTCAAAAGAATATGTTCCTGTTTTAGAAATTGATAGCTTGGGCTCTTCGTAATCAGAGAATAATTCATCGCAAAGTTGTTTCATCTTGTCATTAATTATTTTAGATAGATTTGCGCCTTCAATTAGAAGAGTACTTTCTAATTTTTCTTTCTTATCCTTTGCCTGCTTAGTGAGTTCTTCAAATTCTGTGTATTTCTTGTTTTGATCGCGAAGTGTGTCTAATCTTTTTGAAATCGCGGTATGTTGTTCCATTAGAAATTTAGGTATTTTAGTGGTGCAGCCAATCTCAAGCTTTTTACGCTCAAGCTCATCAATTCTTTCGTTATATACATTTATAAAATTCCATGTTTTTTTCTCTAAATCCGTCATTTCTTTTTTGAAGATCTTGCTCAAATCATTATGGAAATTTTCAATATCTTCTAATTTTTTTATATCGACATTAGGGAAAAATCTTTTTAATTCCTCAAAATCTGATTGAACTGATATTTTAGATAGCTCTTTATCATTATCAATTACTTTCAATTTATTATATTGAAGCGAACGCTCACGCTTTAATTCTTTTAGTTGGCCATCAATTTTTGAAATCAATTCTGATTTCTCGGCATCTAAATCAATTACGCCATTATTGCTTTTTTGAATTATTTCCTCAAGTTTTAGTTCAAGCTCTTTTATTTCCTCATTATTTTTTTCAATTTGTGTTTTATTTACTAACTCTATAATTTTGTAATCACCTGCTGACTTAAAAGTTGATTTAATATCAGCAGCCTGTTTATTAGCTTCTCTAGCGTCTTTGATTTTGCCGTATAGATTAAAAATTTTAAATAACGCATTTACAGATTCAGTCGGTGATTCGTTGCTGAACCCGCGAAGGGGTAAGGTTTCGTCGATGTTACCTCTATTATAGATTCTGAAGTATCTACTGGTTAAGTCTCTAAAAGACGCAAATTTATTATCAATTCCGTAAAGAATTTTAAGAGTAGCAGTATAATCGTCGATTGACATTGAACTGATAATATTATAATTTTCATCGCATTTATAGACTATCTTAGGGTCGTGTGTTGAACGTGAGAAGTGATGCAAACCGGACTCAAACTTAAACGAAAAATTTATTCTATGATCGCCGACGTTCTTTTTTATTGTTTTGAGCTTATCAGTGTAATCGTTGCCACCAAAAGCAAAATCGATACACATTAAGAAAGTTGATTTACCTATAGAATTTTTACCATTATCTTGACCTTCAATAACATTTAATCCTTTGTGAAATTCAATTGCCGGCCTTACATGACCATTTGATATAAATTTATCACATTGCATTTTGTATAACATAATGTAAAACTCCTTCCGTTAAATCGATTATATTTAGGGCATATAGACAATCAAGAGCATTTATGAATTCTGTAATTGTCATTTTCTTTTCTAATTCATTGTATAGAGAAAATACTTCGTAATCTCTTTTTTCTAAGAAATCTAATATCACAGTAAATTTAGATATTATACTTTCTTTGTATGGTGTAATTTTACTTGGAAATTTCATCGAATACCTCACAATTCTGAACAAAGAAAGAAGCAATTTTATCAGCGGCTGGCCTAAATTTGTTCATATCTTTGCCACTTTTTTCTAAAATCCAATTTATAATTCCAACATAAATATTGGTTTGCTCACTATTTATTTTTGAAATTTTCTTGAAACAAAGGCTTACTTCCATTGCTATGGTTTCAAAAACGCTTTGCTTATCATCAAGTGATTGAAGCAGTTTTCTTATGTAGTGGTAATAGGGAAGATTATCAGTTAAATGTTGCTTTAAATCGATATTTTCGTCATAAATTTTATTTGCTAATGTTAAAGGCTTCATTCGTAATTCTTCGATGTTGTCCTTAGATAATTGGACGTTGACAAGCCCATTAAGAATCTCGTTGATGTCATCTTCAAGCGTAACTTGGTTGGCCGTTTCTTCTATAATGGTAGAAGATGTAATATTTCTTTTTACATTAATTAAATATTCATAGTCTTTTTGGTTTGGTTTTAGCGTGTATTTTGAAGCACATTTGCAACAAACACATAATTTATTTGAGTCATCATTTGGTTGTGATGGCTTTTTTTGTATTGCATCGAATTTGATAGAATCCATAGGCTTTAGTCCAGCCGGATAAATATTGATAATGGTAAATTCCGGCTTTGCTCTAAATTTGTTTATGTTGGCATCGTGATAGGTCTTAAGAAGTGGAACTTTTTTTGTGTGAAATTTATGAAGTGGACATTCTTGATTGACTTCCAACAAAAGTCTCATGGCTTGGTCATTTTTCATTTTCGAATGATCATCGGTGTTGATTCTTTCAACTAATATTTTTTTAAGAATTATCATCAAAGAATAGCAGTAATCATCGACGTCAATTTTTTCACCATAAAGCAAAAAATAATTTTTTAATTTTTCAATCGTCGTTTTATCAGGTTCTGCTTTGCTGCAAACAAAATCATAAAAAGCACCACTATCTAATCTATTTAAAATTGAGTTTGCATCATCAAAAGGTATCTGTTTTGTTCCCGTATATATTCTCCCTAAAAAATCATCCGTTTGACTTAGTGGGTATAGGTCAGGGTCATCTTCAGAATTCGGATTATCTGCGGATATGAAATTTAATAAGAAGCCTTTTAGTACCAAAGCATTGCTTTTTCTTTTGGTTAAAGTATCTGAATCAATTAGATAGCCTAAGTTATTATTTAAAACAGTTACAAATTCGGATAAAGTCATTTTTTCACGTTCCTTTGTCTGAAGTCGGACCTGACGGAGGTCCGGGTTGGTCCGAATCCAATAATGCCCCTATTTTATAATTGGAGCAGTGATTGGGATTGGGTGGAAATCTAATTCAATTATATCACATATTTATCTTCTTTAACATTGTTTTACTCGAGATGTCGATAAAAACAAATGAGAAATAGATAAATTTTTAATTTGCCTAGTAGTCGTAGCGTCATGAACTACTCCCAGTCGAAAAGCAAATTACCTAAAGCAGTGATTTTTGGGAAATGAACTGCAAATCGAAATGGTGTTTTTCACTCCATTCTTTTTGCTATGCCCTGAAATCTTAGGCTGCGACTCCAAGAACTAGCGATTAGCTCCATTTCGATGAAATAAAGAAATTTCAAAGAAAAAGGAGACAATCAATGAAAAAAATAGTTTATGAATGGGCTGATGGTACCAAAACAACCATCGAAGTAGAAGACAAATGGGCTGATTTTGTTGAAGACGAAAGACGCAAAGAAGAGAACTATGAACGCAAGATGCGTTACTGGAATAAAGTTTCACTAGATAGCTGCGAATATCAAGGAGACTGGTTTGAATCACCTGATCCAACACCAGAAGAAGCGTATTTTCAAAAGGAACAAGAAGAAAAAGTAGAGGCTTTTATGGCAACTTTAACTTCGGTTCAAAGAAGAAGACTTGAATACAAGCTAGATGATCAAAATATTAGTTTTAGGAAAATCGCTCGACTTGAAGGCACTAATTTGAACGCCATTGAATCGTGCTTTGAATGCATAAAAAAGAAGTACAAAAAGTTTTTTGAAGAAAATTAACAAAAGATACTGGTCAAATGCCTCCTTAAATCTCCATACAGCGTAAGGGATAAGCAAATCACTCTTACACGAAATTCACAAGGAGGTATTTGCATATGAAACATGAAGTTCGTATCAACGTTTCAAAAACAGAAACCAAGAATGTGATGGACATCAAGGTTGTACCAAAAACAACTGAAGCACTAGAAGAGGCTATCTTTGGTAACCCTGGAAAGATGACCATCATTATTCCTGGCGACACAGTTGAATCTATCTGTGTAAAAGAAATCAAAGAAGGAGGACAAACAAAATGGGCAAGATGAGTGAATTGGATATTCTTCTTCGAGAATTAGATGAACATGCTAATGCAGTCGTTCAAATTGCAGCTGATATTCGTTCTATGTTTACAAGCGTTCCTGCTGATGAAGAACCAGTTGATAATGGCTGGGATTCAGTTAAAGAACAAGATGAATACGAAGCTAAGAAGGAAGAAGAAAAAGTTATTACTTTAGATGAGCTTAAAGCAAGATTGGTTGCTAAGGCTCGTGAAGGTAAATCAGACCAAGTTAAAGCATTACTAAATAAGTATGGCTATAACAAATTATCTGAAGTTGATCCAAAAGATTATAAATCTATTTATGAAGATGCTGAGGTGCTCTAATGCCAGATAAACATTGTTTGCTCTCAGCATCAAGTTCGCATCGTTATTTGAATTGCGAGAAGTCAGTTGAAATGACAAAAGACCTACCAAATGAAACATCTATATATGCTGAAGCAGGAACTATTGCTCATAGCGTTTGTGAAATTCAGCTAAAGAAGATGCTGGACATGGAAGGAAAAGATGAACCTTATCCAGAAGGAACAACTCAAGATAACATCGATAATGCCAATGAATATGCTGGATTTATCCAAGAATTCTTAGAGGAATATAAGCAGCAAGGATTGCATCCAATAGTGCTTATTGAGCAAGAGGTCTCTTACTCGGATTATATTCCAGATTCATTTGGCACATCAGACTGCATCATATTAACCGAAGAATTCATACATATCATAGACTACAAGAACGGCTCCATGAAAGTGGATGTAGAGAATAACTCCCAGCTTATGATTTATGGGCTTGGGGCAATTCAGAACTTCGATTATTTGTTTGATGCAAAGACGGTAAGGCTTTCTATCTTTCAACCTAATATCTCTAATTATGGTACATGGGAAATTAGCAAGGATGACCTTATCGACTGGGGTTTAAATGTACTTAGACCAGCAGGCGAAAGAATCCTTAATAAGCATGACCTGTCTTGGAAATCAGGTGACTGGTGCATCTTCTGTAAGGCAAAGGCAAATTGCAGAAAAAGGGCGGAAGAAAATCTATGCTTGGCTGCTAAAGACTTCGCATTGCCGGATACTTTAACACCAGAAGAAATCGGTACCACGCTATCCAAAATTGACGACCTTGTTTCATGGGCCAACGATGTAAAGGATTATGCCTTAGCTCAAGCATTACAAGGCGTCCATTATGAAGGATGGAAGGTAGTGGAAGGCAGAAGCAACCGCAAGTACAAAGACGAAAATGAGGTAGTTGAAGTCGCAATTAAAAATGGATTTGATCCATACGTTAAGAAGGTCGCTACAATCACAGAGCTTCAAAAGAGGATGGGCAAAGCTAAGTTTGAAGAATTAATCGCAAGTAAAGGATTAGTTATAAAACCTGCTGGTAGTCCCACTCTTGTAACTATTGAAGATAAAAGACCAGAGCTAGTCTTAAATTCAGCTCAAGAAGACTTTAAAAATTTAGACAATTCGGAGGAAAAGTAAAATGTCAAATAATACAAAATTCGTTAATCCTACTAAGGTTATCACAGGAAACTGTGTATTCAGTTATTTAAATTGCTGGGAACCTCGTGCGCTTACAGAGGGTCAAACTCCTAAGTTCAGCGTTTCTCTTATCATTCCAAAGTCTGATACTAAGACCATTGATAAAATCAAGAAGGCTATTGAAGCAGCTTATAAGGAAGGTCAATCTAAGTTGAAAGGCAACTCTAAGTCTATTCCATCACTTGCTGCAATTAAGACTCCTTTAAGAGATGGTGATACTGAGAGGGACGGAGACGAAAATTATAAAGGTTGTTATTTCGTTAACGCAAACTCTACTCAAAAGCCAGGTGTCGTTGATGTCAATCTTCAACCTATCCTTGAAAGAGATGAAATGTATTCAGGTGTCATAGGAAAGGCATCAATCAGCTTCTATGCATTTAATTCAAATGGTAATCGAGGAATTGCATGTAGCCTTAACCATTTGATGAAGGTTAAAGATGGTGAACCGTTAGGATCAAGAGCTAGTGCTGAGTCAGATTTTGCCACAGATGATGCCGATGACGACTTCCTTGATTAATTACCTTTTAATCGATATTGAAACGTATAGTAGTGTAGATTTATCCAAGTGCGGAGTTTTCAAATATTCAGAGAGTAGCGATTTCAAAGTCCTACTCTTTGGATACTCCATAAATGGCGAGGAAGTACATGTATTGGATTTGGCTAGTGGCGAGCCGATTCCACCTTTTGTCATATCTGCACTAAAAGATGATAACGTGACGAAATACGCCTACAACGCTTCCTTTGAACGTGCATGTTTATCTAGGTATCTTGGTTTATCCAAGGATGAATTCCTAAACCCAGTTTCATGGAAATGTCATATGGTTTGGAGTGCTTATTTAGGTTTGCCTCTATCACTTAAAGGTGTCGGTAAGGTTTTAAATCTTGATTCACAAAAGATGGAAGAAGGTAAGGAGCTTATCAAGTATTTCTGTGTTCCAAATAAAGAAGGAAAGCAAAACACTCCTGATGTCGCACCTAGCAAATGGGAGCTCTTCAAGAAATATAATAAGCGTGATGTTGAGGTTGAACTTCAAATACATGAAAGACTAATTAAATATCCTGTTCCTGATTTTGTATGGGATGAATACCACATGGACCAAGAAATCAACGATAGAGGAATCCTGGTAGATTCAAAGCTTGTTGATGCAGCTATCGATATCAATGAAGAAGTAACCAATAAGCTCACTTTAGAAATGAAGGCTTTAACTGAAATAGACAATCCAAATTCAGTGTTCCAGCTTAAGGAGTGGTTTTCATCCAATGGAGTAGATATCGACACACTTGGCAAGAAGGATGTTTTGAAGCTCAAGGATGAAATAAAAGACAAGAAGATACTGCGTGTATTATCGATAAGACAGCAAATATCTAAATCGTCCATTAAGAAATATCAAGCTATGCAAAATGCTAAATGTAGTGATGACAGAGCTCGTGGAATGTTTATGTTTTATGGAGCAAATAGAACTGGTCGCTGGGCTGGAAGGCTCATTCAACTGCAAAACCTGCCTCAGAACCATCTGCCTGATTTAGAGGATGCCAGAGAGCTTGTTATATCTAAAGATATAAATGCACTTGAAATGCTCTACGAAGATATCCCTGATACCTTATCACAGCTTATTAGAACTGCCTTTATTCCAAGACCAGGTTATAAGTTTATTGTGGCAGACTTCAGCGCTATCGAAGCTCGTGTTATCGCATGGTTTGCAAATGAGAAGTGGCGCATTGATGCTTTTAGGAATAATGAAGACATCTATTGTGCATCGGCTTCACAGATGTTCCATAAGCCAGTAGTTAAACATGGCATCAATGGTGAGCTAAGGCAAAAGGGTAAGATTGCAGAACTTGCTCTTGGCTATGGTGGATCAGCTGGAGCTCTAACTGCCATGGGCGCTCTTGATATGGGACTTGAAGAAGATGAGCTTAAGCCATTAGTTGCTGCTTGGCGTAACGCCTCACCTAATATCGTGAATTTCTGGTGGGGCGTAGATAAGGCTGCAAAGGATGCAATAGCAGATAAGAAGAAAACATATACTCACGGACTTACTTTCGAGTGTGCTCATGGGATGCTTTTTGTAACTTTGCCAAGTGGAAGAAAGCTATCCTATGTTAAACCAAAGATTATAGAAAACAAATATGGTGGCGAGTCTATTTCCTATGAAGGAATAGGCACTCAAAAGAAGTGGGAACGCTTAGAAACGTATGGTCCTAAAATCGTTGAAAATGTCGTTCAAGGAACAGCTCGTGATGTTTTATGCAATTCCATCAAAACTTTAAGAAATTATCGAATTGTTGGACATGTGCATGATGAATTGATTATCGAAGTTCCTATGGGTGAAACTGTAGAAAAAATATGCAATTTAATGGCAAAAACGCCTAGTTGGTGCTCTGATTTGGTTATAAGGGCAGATGGGTATGAATGCCAATTCTATAAGAAAGACTAAGAGGTAACATAATGAAATTTACTTTATATACATCTGACATTACAGGCGTTAAAGCAAATACAAAATACAAAAACAAAGTGGAAGTTAAGGATACAGAAACTTTAAAGACGGCAGTTTCTAAGGATTATGTCTTTGCTTCGTATAAGGGTAATTCCAGAAGCGAAGACAACTTTATAGAATCTGACTGTGTTGCATTTGATATCGACAATGATCACTCGGATGATCCACTAGATTGGATTTCTGAACAAGAGGTTATTGATGCATTTCCAGGGGTTGGCTTTGCTATCCATTTTAGCAGAAATCACATGAAGGATAAGGGCGGAAAGGTGGCTCGTCCTAAATTCCACGTTATCTTTCCAATTGATAAAATAAGCAATAAAGATGAGTACAAATCATTCAAAAACAAGGTTAGCGAGCTATTCCCTTACGTTGATAAGAATGCTCTTGATGCAGGCAGATTCTTTTTTGGTACACCCGATGCCAACGTGAAAATCGTAGAAGGCGACATTAACCTAACTACCTTCATTAGGCGAGAAGAGGCATTTGAAAATTTAGGCACGAATACCAAAATCGAATCCGGTGCCAGAAACTCTACAATGAGCCAGTTTGCTGCTCGTGTTTTGAAGAAGTATGGCACAGAAACAAATGATGCATACGAAGCCTTTATCGAAAAAGCCAATGACTGCGAACCACCTTTAAGTGAACAGGAGCTAGAGACTATCTGGCATAGTGCATTAAAGTTTTATAAGAAGATATTAGCTCTTCCAAATTACATCCCACCTTCAAAGTACAACGACACAAACTCATACTTGCCAGAGGACTTTACTGATGTTGGACAAGCGGAGGTTTTGAATAAGTATTTCAAGGATATCCTTCGCTATAGTCCTGCCACTAAATTCTTATGGTTCAATGGCATCTATTGGAAGGAGTCCGAAGAAGGCGCTCAGCGAGTTGCCCAAGAATTAACCAGATGCCAGTTGAAACAGTCTATTTCTATGATAGGGACTGCCAAAGAGAAATTAGCACAACTAGGTGGGGTTGATGTACTGGTTAAATCCAGAAAAAAGGATTTTAATTCCTTAAACGATAAAGCTCAAAAGGCAGTTGAAGAATATAACCTTGCGGTTCAATATTATCAGTTCGTACTTAAGCGTCGTGACTCTAAATACATCGAGGCCACATTGAAGCAGGTTAGAAACATGGTTGAAATCGAACCAAAGGATCTAAACTCAAATGAATTCTTGCTTAATACTCCAAATGGCACTATTGATTTAAGAAAAGGTGTTAATAGCTTAAGGGCACATAATGCAGAGGACTTTATTACCAAGTCTACAGCAATAGCAGCAGGATTGAAGGGGAAGGACATTTGGCTTGATTGCATCAATAAGATTTTTGGTGGTGATCAAGAGTTAATCGATTATGTACAGCTTATGTGCGGTGTTGCCATCATTGGCAAGGTTTATATCGAGGCTTTAATCGTGGCCTATGGCGATGGTGGAAACGGCAAGTCTACCTTCTGGAATGCAATATTTAGAGTTCTAGGCAATTATAGTGGAAAGATATCCGCTGATGCTTTGACTACAAATTGCAAGAGAAACATCAAGCCGGAAATGGCTGAAATCAATGGTAGAAGACTCTTAATTGCATCTGAATCACAAGAAGGGGCAAGGCTAGATGATTCCGTTGTCAAGCAGTTAAGTTCAACGGATGAGGTTCAAGCCGAGAAGAAATACAAGGATCCATTTTTCTTTACTCCTTGCCATACATTGGTCCTTTATACCAATCACCTACCAAAGGTAAGGGGAGCGGACAATGGTATCTGGCGTAGACTCATTGTTATACCGTTCTTAAATAAGATGACTGGCAGTGGTGATGTTAAGAATTATGCTGATTACCTTTGTGAGAATGCGGGTGAGTATATCTTAACTTGGCTAATTGAAGGCGCTAAAAAGGCAATTGATGCAGGTTTCAAATTTAAAACTCCTAAAGTTGTTGAAGATGCAATAAATGATTATCGTGAGCAAAATGACTGGTTCCATCATTTCTTAGAAGATTGTTGTCAGGTCGGTGAAAATGAAAGCGAAAGTTCTGCTGATCTATATTCTGCATACAGACGTTATTGTGAACAAAACAATGAATATACCAGAAGTACAACTGACTTTTACGCGGCTTTAGAAACTAATGGTTTTGAAAGATATTTGAAGAACAGAAGAAAATACTTCAAGGGATTAACTCTTCATTTTGATGACGACTTTAGTGATTTTCTAGGTTAAAAATAAGGTAAATACATAGTCTGTAATACTCTATTCTAAAACTCTTCTAAGGGGTATTTTTAAAGGGTCTATAGTAAGTTTTATATATAAGTATAACAGACTATGCACACCTAAATTTACTGAAGGGAATTTAAGGCTATGGCAGAAGAACAGATTATAGAATCTAAGCTAACTAAAGAAGTTAAAAAGCGTGGTGGGTTATGCTTGAAGTTCATATCACCAAATTATGCAGGTGTTCCTGATAGGTTGATTTTACTAGCAATTGCTAAGATAGCATTTGTAGAAGTTAAGGCACCAGGGAAGAAACCACGAAGACTACAGATTAAAAGGCATGAAGAATTAAGGCAGTTAGGATTTAAGGTTTATGTCTTGGATAACGTAGACGACATAGGAGGAATTATCGATGATTTATCATCCACATGATTATCAAAAATATTCAATTGAATTTGTGAAAACTCATCCAGTTGCAGCATTGCTACTTTCGATGGGACTTGGCAAAACATCAACAACTCTTACAGCACTTGATGATTTACTATTCGATTCCTTTGAAATTCATAAAGTCTTGGTTATAGCTCCTTTAAGAGTTACAAAGGTATGGCTTGATGAGGTTAAGAAATGGAATCACTTGAACTATCTTAGATGTAGCTTAGTTGTTGGTACAGAGCAAGAACGAAAAAGAGCTCTGTGGGCTAATGCAGATATCTACATCATCAATAGAGAAAATGTCCAATGGCTTATCGATGAAAGTGGTATCCCATTTGATTTCGATACTTTAGTCGTTGATGAACTATCTAGCTTCAAGAATTTTAAGACTAAGCGATTTAAGTCCTTGATGAAGGTAAGACCAATGGTTAAAAGGGTTATTGGTTTGACTGGTACACCAACCTCAAATGGTTTAATGGATCTATGGAGTGAGTTCAAATTACTGGATCAGGGCAAAAGGCTAGGTCGATTTATTACCAACTATCGTGACCAATACTTCAGACCTGATAAGAGGAATGGTCAAGTCATATTTTCATATAAGCCTTTACCTTTTGCTGAAGATGCAATATACGACAAAATTTCTGATATCACAATTTCCATGAAAGCTAATGACTACCTGAATATGCCTGAGCTTATCTCAAATCATGTTGAAGTAGAAATGAGCGAAAAGGAAATGAAGGTTTATAAGGAACTAAAAGATGAACTTGTAATAACCTTAGGTGATGAGGATGTGACAGCGTCTAATGCAGCCTCGCTTTCCAACAAGTTGACTCAAATGGCCAATGGTGCGATTTATCTTGATAACCATGAAAGTGCAATAATCCACGATAGGAAGTTGGATGCATTGGAAGATTTGATTGAAGCTCAATGTGGCAAACCGGTGCTCGTAGCATATTGGTTCAAGCATGACTTAGAAAGAATTGAAAATAGACTTGAAGAGTTAAAGATTAACTTTAAGGAAATCAGGACTGATGCATCTATTGAAGATTGGAACAAAGGAAATATTGAAGTTGGACTTATTCACCCAGCTTCTGCAGGACATGGACTCAATCTTCAAGAAGGTGGATCAACACTTATTTGGTTTGGATTGACTTGGAGTCTTGAGTTGTATGAGCAAATCAATGCCAGACTCTATCGTCAAGGACAAAAGGATAGATGTGTTGTAATTGAGCACATTGTAACAAAAAGCACAATTGATGAACAAATCATAAAGACACTTGAAGAAAAGGATAAAAGTCAATCCAGATTAATTGATGCAGTAAAAGCAAATCTTAGAAAATCAAAGTAAAACATTGTCAATCATAGTCAATCAGTAACTTTAACAAAAACTTTGTGGGAGGATGAGAGCATGAGTGTTAAAGAAAAACTGAATCAAATTAAGTACTTAAATTACGACATCAATAGACTTAAGCAGTTAGCAGAAATCTATGAGGAACGTTCGCATTCTGTTCCAGGACAATCATTCGATAGAGAAAAAGTGCAAACTACTAGAAACTTAGATGCACCGTTTGTTAAGTGGATTTATAAGAAGATGGAAGTTGAAGAATCTATTAAGCGCAAGCAAGATAAAATCGAATTGGCAAAAGTTGAGATTATGAATCTGGTATCAGAGCTTGAAAACTATGATTACCAATTAATTTTGATCTATCGATATGTGCATCTTAATGGATGGGATGAAATATCATCGAGCCTTCATATTTCTAGGGCAACAATGTTTAGATATCACAAGCAAGCCATAAAAGATTTGGAGGATAAATCTGATGAGCTATAAAGAGGCAAAAGAAGATGGAATTAGGATTGAAGAAAGTAGAAGTATGACAACGCCTACATTTTATTATCCTTTATGTGCTGAGTGTGGTGCTGAAGTAAGAAGGACAGATTATAAGCGTGAAATTAAGTATTTGTGTCCTAGATGCAAAAGATACAACGATGCAATCAAACGTTTAGAACAAAAGATTAAAGGCTTATAAAAATTGAGACTCAATGAGACTTGCAATACCAATGCTTATGTGTATTTATGGCATTGTAGATAAATGTATATAGATGGGCTACTAGCTTAATTGCTGGTGGCTTTTTTAATACTCTGAAGGAGGTGGAGATGTGCCATATCAATTTAAGAAACCATGTGCTTACCCAGGGTGTCCTAATTTAACCAATGAAAAGTATTGCGAAGAGCATAAGGAGATAGGAAAGCAAGAACACAATGCCACCAAGCATGATCCTAACCATTCAAAGAAGTATGGTAACAACTGGCGAAGACTACGTGCTGCATACGCTAAGGCTCATCCGTTATGTGAAGAATGTCTCAAGGAAGGTAGACTCACTCCTGTTGAAGAAGTTCATCACATAGTTCCACTCAATCGTGGTGGTAAGAATGAATGGGACAATCTCATGAGCTTATGTCAGAGCTGCCACACTAAGATTCATTATCAGATGGGTGACAGAAAGAAACTTCGTTAAACGGTCCACGTTGCGTTTGAATTGCGTTAAGATGCAGTCAATCAAGAAACTTGTAAAAAGCGAAATTTGGGGCATTTCTGTGCGTTTGGTAGCCTTAGGGGAGGTCATATCTCCACAGGTAAAACACCTATTACCGAGCGTGGGGTTTCGTGTGTAAAAATTCGAATTCAAACGGGGTAATAGGCAAAATCAAAAAATTTTAAAAATTTGGAAGAGGTGGTATACGTATGGCTAAAGACGGAACTGGAAGAGGTGGCGCAAGAGCAGGAGCCGGAAGAAAAAGCAAGGCACTATCAGATAAGATTATCGAAGGAAAAGCCGAACTCAATAGTGGAGCAGTTGTTCTGCCTGAACCTATAGAAATTGAAGGCGTCGACATGCCGCCGATAAAAGACTTTTTAAAAGCTAAGCAAAAGAATGGAAAGGATATGTGTGCTGAGGAAGTTTATAAAAGCACGTTCCTTTGGCTAAAGAAACGAAGATGCGAAAAGCTTGTATCCACACAGCTTTTAGAACAATACGCAATGAGCGTCTCTCGTTGGGTGCAATGCGAAGAAGCTATTAGCGAATTTGGATTTTTGGCAAAGCATCCTACGACAGGTAACGCAATGCAAAGTCCGTATGTAGCGATGAGCCAAAATTATATGAAACAAGTAAACCAGATATGGTTTCAAATCTATCAGGTTGTGAAGGATAACTGCTCAGCTGATATTGGGGAAGCTAATCCACAAGATGATCTGATGGAAAGATTATTACAAGCAAGAAAGAGGTAGAGAATTATGTTTGAAAAAGTAAATCCAAGTCACCCTGATAAGGTGGCAGATAGGATTGCAGGTGCAATAGTAGACCTTGCGTATAAAGAAAATGATAATCCTAGAATTGCTGTTGAAGTACTTATAGGTCATGGCAAGTGCCATATCATTGCAGAGAGTTCTGTGTATATTGATAAAAATGATATTAAACTAGCGGTTAAGAGGATTGCTGGCAATGTTGAGGTGGACTATGTGGAAGTCCCCCAAGATAAGCATTTGGCTGATAATCAAGAAGGACAAATTAGATGCGGCGACAACGGGATATTTAAGGCTGTCCCACTTACCAAGGAGCAGAAGGAGCTATCCAGAATCGCAAGGGAAATCTATGCGAGATATCCTTATGATGGCAAATACATCCTTGATGGCAAGAACCTCATCATCTGCCAAAGCAACGCAAGGAACAGCGAGCTAAAACATTCGTACTCTGGTGCAATCATCAATCCTCTAGGCGAATGGACAGGAGGGCCTAATGTCGACACAGGTGCTACAAATCGAAAACTTGGTAGCGATATGGCTGATTCAGTCACAGGCGGTGGTCTTCATGGAAAAGATTTATCGAAAGCGGATGTCAGTGTAAATATTTATGCATTCCTAAAAGCTCAAGCAACAGGAACTATAGTTGAGCTATGCTGTGCAATAGGTGATGAATATATCGATAACAGGCCATATGAAGAAATTGTATCGATTTCCAGAGAATTCATATTTGACTTAGGCGGATTTGAGAAATTTGCTGAATGGGGTTTAGTTTAGATGAACGCTCTTAGAATAGATGTTGGTGTACATACAATTCTTCATGTCAACCTAACTGATGTGGATTTCACCGATATCGAGAAGATCATATTCACAATCAAGAATTCGGATGATTTAAAAACGCCAGTGATAGTTGAGAAGGTCTTCAAAGAGCCAGGCTTTTATGAAGTCATCATAACTCCATCTGAAAGCTTGAAACTTAAGGAAGGAGCTCTATTTGATTTCAATCAAGTTCTGAAAGATGGGACAAGGTACAAGATTAGCAATACTGGAAAGATCATTTTAAGGAAAGGCGTGGGTGAGTTCTATGACTGATGACGTAAATGTTTCAAATATTGATAAGCAAAGAATAGATATCTCAATCCCACCAAAGAAGGTAGAGCCATCTGAAGAAGAAAAAGCGCCGACAATTGAAATAAGCCATCTTTGGCACCTTGGCAAGATGAGGGAATATGACATCAAGCTCGACACTAAGGTTCCGAAAGAACTATCGATACTTTCCAAAATCTCTAATGATGGCAAAGATACCGTAGAAGCAAGGGAAAACGCCAAGATCTATGTTGAGGTAGGAGATACACCATCCTATGCGACATTGGAACAAATAAAGGAACTTAACACGAAGACAGTATTTGTCGATGAGCTCGACGATACAAAAATACACAAGCTAAGCGATGAGGACATCGTGATGCTAAGAAAGGAGTAGATGGAAAATGGCACAAAAAAGAACGCAATACGTAAAAACGGCAAATGGTCTTGAAAAGCAGCTTATTGCATCATCTGCTGATATCGTAGAAATTAATACGATTGAAGGACTAGATGCAAAAAATGTTCAGGATGCACTTGTTAAAATAAAAGACATTGCTGATAACGGTGGTGTTACTGGAGTAAAAGGCAATGGTGAAACTGATTATAGAAAAGGCAATGTAAACATCACACCAACAAATATCGGACTTGGCAATGTTACAAATCACGCACAGGTTAAACGATCTGAAATGGGTGTCGCTAATGGGGTTGCAACCTTAGGCGCTGATGGAAAAGTCCCTTCAGGCCAGTTGCCTTCTTATGTTGACGATGTTTTGGAATACGACAAAAAGTCTGCGTTCCCCGCAACTGGCGAGACAGGCAAAATCTACGTGGCAAAGGATACCAACCTAACTTATCGTTGGAGCGGCTCGGCTTATGTTGAGATTTCTGCATCACTTGCACTTGGCGAAACATCCTCAACGGCATATGCAGGTGACAAAGGAAAGGCACTGGCTGGAAGAGTTACAACAGTAGAAGGAAAGGCAAGCACCAACGAGTCTAATATCTCAAGCGTAGGAACAAGGGTTACTAATCTTGAGAATGGAACTAAAGCAGCGGGCAAAGCAACCAAACTTGCAACCGCAAGGAAAATCTCAATCTCAGGTGATGCAACAGGAAGTACAGATTTTGATGGAAGTGCAGATAAAACAATTGCTTTGACACTTGCTAATTCTGGAGTTACTGCTGGCACTTATTCTGCGGTAGCTGTAGATGCGAAAGGTCGTGTAACTGCAGGTAATCAAATAATCGAATGGGGAGCAAAAGGGCAAACTGAACCAAGTGCTAATTTAGCAGTAGGTGGTTTGTTCTTCATGCTTAATGAATAGGTGATTTTATGTCTTGTTATACACCGAAAAGGAAAACCGATAATGGGATTGAGGACGTAAAGCTTCCAATGAGCTCAGTAAATGGTCTTGAGGAAAAACTATCAACAATAAGCAAAGTAAAATTAGCAATGCCAATCATAAGGCTCGCCAATGTTCTGGACAGTAACAATACGATGATCATCGGCCCGAGCAACCCGCTGAAGTTCTGCGTCGAAATCATCGATGGCTCATTGCAGGCTGGGGATTCCTTGCAGATCTGCGTAAAGCAACTTTTCACCTACAGGGAAAGGAATAAGCGAAAGTACCGATTGAGATGTCAGTGGAGCGTCAAGGTCACCGAACAGGATATAGGCTCGAGATTCCTCTGCGTAAACGTCATCGAATCGCTAAGCGGAATATCACAGAGATTGTACAAGACTAATGACTGGGGGAATTCAACTCTATCGCCACTATACATCCGAATAAGAAGGCCGATTTTCGCTGGAACAAACGAAATAGATGCCTATTTTTCAAATATAGTGACTGTCTGGAAGAAATATTCCTTGGAAACAGGAAAAATACTGATCAAATAATGAAATTACCGAGTGACGGAATCAACTCTGTAGGGGAACCCCCGCAGTGACAGTACAGCTCGCCAACAGGCGTGTCGGAATAAACTCTCGGTAATTTTTGTTTTTCATGAGGAGGTAAAAATGAAAACTACTACAGAAATGACACTTATTGATATAGATAAGTTAATTCCATACATAAATAACGCGAGAACTCATAGCGAAGAACAAATCCTAAAACTTAGATCAAGTCTTCGTGAGTTCGGCTTCATCAATCCTGTGATCATAGATAAAAATTATAATATCATTGCAGGACATGGGCGAGTTCAAGCAGCAAAAGCTGAAGGAATAAAAGAAATCCCTTGTGTGCTTGTTGACTATCTGACTGAAGCACAAAAGAAAGCATACATCATTGCAGATAACCGAATGGCACTCGATGCTGGCTGGGATGAAGAAATATTAAAGGTAGAATTGGAGGCTCTCGAAGGGGAGTCTTTTGATTTGTCCCTTACAGGTTTCGATGATGATGAACTCGCAGACCTGTTCAAGGAAGATAAAGCGGACATTGAAGATGACGATTATGATTTGTCAGCCGCTTTGGAAAAAGCATCATTCGTTCAAAAAGGCGATAGATGGATAGTCGGAAGGCATGTGCTTTACTGCGGCGATGCAACCGATGCGGAAGATGTCAATAAGCTTATGGATGGGAAGAAGGCGAATCTAGTCCTTACTGATCCTCCATATGGTGTATCCTTCAAGTCGTCCAGCGGCCTAACGATCAAGAATGATTCAATCAAGAACGAGGAGTTTTACCAATTCCTACTTTCTGCCTTCAACAACATGGTGGCCCACTGCGAGAGCGGTGCTGCTGGATATGTGTTTCACGCGGACACTGAAGGTCTAAACTTCAGGCAGGCATTCGTTGACTCGGGATTCCATTTGGCAGGATGCTGCATATGGGTGAAAGACTCACTTGTGCTTGGCAGAAGCGATTATCAATGGCAGCATGAGCCAGTCCTTTACGGGTTCTTGAAGAATGGGAAGCACAGGTGGTTCTCTGATAGGAAGCAGACCACAATCTGGAATTTCAAGAAGCCTAAAAGAAATGAAAATCATCCAACCAGCAAACCGCTTGATTTGCTTTCTTACCCTTTGCAAAACAGCTCTCAGGAAAACGCAATCGTGATTGATACCTTCGGCGGCAGCGGATCAACCCTTATGGCTTGCGAGCTTACTAACCGCATTTGCTACACGATGGAGCTCGACGAGAAATATGCGTCTGTAATTCTAAGACGATATGTTGATAATGGCGGTGATCCAGAAGGAGTTTACTGCATCAGAAATGGCGAGAAAATCCGCTATTTTGACTTAGTCAAGGAAGTCGAAAAACAAGCTTGATAAAAGTAGACAGTTTAGGTGCAAAAATGCACCTTTTTCTATTTCGCTCGTAACTGGTAATCAAGGAAGAACTTATAGCCTATTGGCATAGCTTCAATTCCAATACGAGACATCAAAATTAACAACTGAAAAGGAGGAAAAAATATGTCAGTTTATTATGAATCAAAGCCACAATTCTTAAGTAAAGGTGTGGTACTTTGCCAACCTGGATTATTTTGCACAAAAGATACATATAGTCCTATGTGGGCAACAATGAATCGCATTGCCGATTCAACAACAATCAGAATGAATGATGAAATTTTAATGCAAGACAACGTTAACAACGCGGATATTGTCGCTGCGTTAAGAAGACAAGCTTCAGACACAAAGATCAGTTTTTTCAAAACTTTGTTCCGAAGTCAAATTGGTAGAATAGACGACCAGGTTGAAGAACTACATTCAATCGTTCTAAAAATAAAAGAGATCTTTGGAGATAAAGTGCCGATTTTCTTGGTAGGCTATTCCAAAGGCGGATTAGTAAATATGCGTTATGTGACTTTAAAAAGGGGATACGTAAAAAACATCACATCTGTCGGAACGCCTTATTTAAATAGCTTCCTCCAAAAGGCTTTAAGTTTGGCGGATGATGTTCTTGGCGTTCCTTTGTACACAATTGTAGGGACTAAAATTGTCGATTTGCACCAAGGAATTAGAGAATTGTTGGATACGTATGTTAGCGATGAAGACCTAGGGGATGATGCGTTTTTCACTAGACTAAAAAATGGTTGGAACTCCATTCCATTAAATAAGAAGCCGTACATTACATGTATCGCCTGCTCCCAAATCGGCTTCAACAACAATCCGGAGGAAGGCTCTGACTTGATTGTCTCCGTTGAAGCACAAAAAGCAACAGGCTTTAACAATATTAATCAAAGGGTATTAATCGATGACAATTTTGAATATATCAATCATTCGAATTGGTATGATTACTTGTATAAATTAAGCCCGGCTATGTCAACTGAGATTGCGGAAAATGTTTCTTGGGGAATCGGAGAGGCGATCGCTAGAAAGGATATTTTATATGCATTTTTTGCCTTTGTTTTAGCAGTAATTCCATATACTTGGGATATGGGAAAATATAATCTGATTCATACGCAAGAATTAGGAAATGAAAATGTCTGTAAAGCTGTTTTATCAGCAATTAATAAATCAAACCCATATTTAAAGGAGGGGTATTAATATGAATAAGGTCGAAAAGAAATACTTAAGATCTATTGCGTCATATTACAAATATGATAATAAATTGATTGAAGAATTGGATTCTGTGTCTTGTAACAATACACCGCCTGTTTCTGTTTATGGTAAAACTTTTTGTGAATTGCTAAATTTCATCAAATCTAAGCCACTTATTAATGAAAACAGCATTTTCTTTGTTGTTAAGAAGTTGTTTGATTTAGACGATAAATCGGTTGTAAGTTTAGACAAGGTTACCACATTAAAGACGTTACTTTTGAATGAAGATAACTACTTTAGTTTATTCAATTTCATCAAAAATGATAGGTGTTTTAAAGGCAAAGAAGGTCAATTGTTCTCTATTCTTTTGAATATCAAAAATTATTCTTTAAACGAAAAACTAACTGTTATCGCAAGCGGCCATTATAAAGAACTATTATTAGCATCTAATAGTTATCCAGACTTTGCTGGCTGTATTAACGATTTGATTGAATCAACTAAGAACATAATCTATACCACTGCGGAGTTGACGCTCGAGGAAATCAAATCTAGGCTAAATAATCTATCTGCTGAATTACTTTGCTTTTTAAAGGTTTCTGAAATCAGAATCTTTGGTTCTTATGCAAACGGAACTCAAAACGCCAATAGTGATTTTGACTTTTTAATAATTACTGATGACAAAAATCATGATAATTCGTTAACAAGGTCCCTGCTAGGAGCCCAGTTTGAGGCATTGTTTGGAGAACATTTCGATATCGTTGCGTTAGATGTAAATCAGGGAAGATTTGACTTGTTTGATATTTCAATTGTATTGAAGTCGATTAAGCTGAAAAAGTATGATATAATTTAAGAAAGAATCGAGGTGATATATTGAAAACTAAAAGGGCTATTTCTATAGTGTTATTTATAATCGCCTCCGTGTTTTTTTTAGTGTTTGTTATATGGCCTTTGACAGATGCGATTAAACTGGAATTCAGCATAGGCGTTTTAATAGCTATACCATTTGGACTATTAGTAGTAACGCCATTGTGGATCCTTAGTTTAACATCAATGATTAAGGCGATAAAAGTAGCAAAGGGGCGTTGAAATAACGTAAAAATGAAGCTCACTCTTCATGGGTGGGCTTTTATTATACCTTGACTTTGGCGAAAGATTTTCTAATGCAAAAAATAGTGAATAGATGAACCAAATGACTTGATATAAATCCTCTTTAGAGTGATTAATAGACGCGAACAAGGAGGACTGAAAATGCCAAATCTAAAAATAGGAACCTACATTAAAGTCTTAAAAATGAAGGATGAACCAGACTATAAAGGGAAAATCGGGAAGGTTGTCTTAATCGATGATGCAAATCAAATTCATGGGACTTGGGGCGGTTGCGCACTCATACCAGAAGTTGATAGTTTCATTGCTTTGCCTGAAGCGAGAACGCCTCTATTCGAGATGTGCGAGAAAAGCGATACCAGTCTTTCGGGAATGAACTATCTTGTCGATTATTACGTAAACTCACTCGGCTGGTCAGAAAAAGAGGCCGTCAACTATGCAATCGGATTGTTTCACAATGGGACAATCAGGGAAATAAAACTGTTCGGCAAAGATGGAAAACAGCTTTAATTGTCAGTTGGTTTATATATCTTTGATATATAAAAATAGTCGAAAATAAGTACACAAATGACTTGCTATAATTCCTCTTTAGAGTGATATATATACACGAGGAAGGGATACAACTTCCAAGGAGGAACGAACATGAAAAACACAGAAAACCAAATCACAAATATGAAGCAACAAACAATCGGAGTTGAAATCGAAATGAATTCAATCACCAGAAGAAAAGCAGCTATTCTGGTTGGAGAGTATTTTGGAACAAGGGCTTATGATGCAGCAAGGGAATATGGTTATTGCAGCTGGGCCTGCCAAGACAGAAAAGGAAGAACATGGAAATTCCAAAGGGACTGCTCAATCGTAGGGCCAGAAGATGAGAAATGCGAAATGGTAACGCCAATCCTTAGATACGACGATATCGAAGACTTGCAGGAGATTGTAAGAATTCTTAGAAAAGCAGGCGCAAAAAGCGATGCCTCAAGGATGTGCGGAGTCCACATTCACATTGGGGCAAACGGACACACACCACAAACAATGAGAAACCTTACAAACATCATGGCAAGCCACGAAAGTTTGCTTGCTGAGGCGCTCAGCCTTGATTACGGAAGAATCACAAGATACTGCCGAACAGTCGATGAGAGGTTCTTGAAAGAGGTCAACAAGAAAAAACCTAAAACAATGAGCGCTTTTGCGGACGTTTGGTATCAAAGCCAAAACGAGAACTACGGAAGGACGCAACATTACAATGGAAGCCGCTACCACATGCTTAACTTCCACGCAACATTCACGAAGGGGACAATCGAATTCAGATTATTCCAATTCGATGCACCAAGTGATGGTAAGGCAAACGGCCTTCACGCAGGACAGCTTAAAAGCTACATTCAGCTTTGCTTGGCACTAAGCCAAATGGCAAAAGATGCGAAGGCAGCATCAAGCAAGCCTCAACAACACGAAAATCCAAAATACGCAATGAGGACTTGGCTGCTTAGACTTGGCTTCATCGGAGACGAATTTAAAACAGCCAGAGAGTTCTTAACGAAAAGACTATCAGGCGACGCAAGCTTTAGAAGTGGGATAAGACCTACTTCTATGGCCTAAGGAGGTACAAGAGCATGGCAAAATACTACATCGCTTACGGCAGCAACCTTAACATCAGACAAATGAGATACAGGTGCCCTGGCGCATTGGTTGTTGGAACTGGCTTTATTAAAGATTATGAGCTTTTGTTCAAAGGCAGCAAAACAGGCTCTTACCTGACTATTGAGGAAAAGATAGGAAGCTCGGTCCCTATTGCGATTTGGAAGGTTAACGAAGAGCACGAAAGAGCTCTTGATGTTTATGAGGGCTATCCTACCTTTTATTACAAGAAAGAAATGGAAATAGATTACATTTCAATAAAAAGTAAGATAGCGCATCATGTAAAGGCATTTGCTTACATCATGCACGAAGACAGGAAGCTAGGAATTCCAATGATTGAATATGTGCGTGTTTGCTTGGAAGGATATAGGACTTTCGGTTTTAGTCCTAAACATATAGAAGAAGCTATAAAAAAGAGCATGGAGGTCCAAAATGGAAACAAGAACCACCGAATTTAAGATTTGCCCCAAATGCGGCAAGAACTACAAAGCGCCCTCAGCTATTTCAAGGGCAGACAACAAAACGCCAATTTGCCCAACGTGTGGCACGAGGGAGGCGCTTGAAGGCTTAGGTATTAACAATGACGAGATTGAAAAAATAATCGAAACAATACCAAAGCATGAATAAAAGTAAAGAGAATCAAAGTCGGCTTGATGGTCGGCTTTTTCTTATTGATAAGGAGGTGGGAATTTGCGAAAACTTAAAAAGTATGTTCCGACTAAGTTCAAAGCTAAAGACTCCACCTATGATAAAGCTGCTGCAGATTATGCGGTTAGCTTTATTGAATGCTTGTGCCATACGAAAGGTACATGGGCAGGTGAGCCATTTGAACTTATAGATTGGCAGGAGCAGATAATCAGGGATCTGTTTGGAACATTGAAACCTAATGGATATAGGCAATTTAATACTGCTTACATCGAGATTCCAAAAAAACAAGGTAAATCGGAACTAGCAGCTGCAGTTGCTTTGCTCTTAACTTGTGGTGATGGTGAAGAAAGAGCTGAAGTTTATGGATGTGCAGCTGATAGGCAACAAGCATCAATCGTATTTGAGGTTGCAGCAGACATGATAAGAATGTGTCCTGCACTTAATAAAAGGTGTAAGATACTATCGGCAACAAAGCGAATTATTTATTTGCCGACGAATAGTTTTTATCAGGTCTTGTCCGCTGAGGCTTATTCCAAACATGGTTTTAACATACACGGAGTTGTATTTGACGAGCTGCATACTCAGCCAAATAGAAAACTTTTTGATGTTATGACCAAAGGTTCTGGTGATGCAAGAATGCAACCTTTATATTTTCTAATCACCACAGCAGGAACTGATACTAAATCTATTTGTTACGAAACTCACCAAAAAGCAAAAGACATTCTTGAAGGAAGAAAACATGATTCTACATTCTACCCAGTCATTTATGGAGCGGAAGTGGATGATGATTGGACGGATCCTAAAGTATGGAAAAAAGCAAATCCATCACTTGGCATAACAGTTGGAATAGACAAGGTAAAGGCGGCTTGTGAAAGTGCAAAACAAAACCCTGCAGAAGAAAATTCATTCAGACAGTTAAGGCTAAATCAATGGGTAAAACAAGCAGTAAGATGGATGCCTATGGAAAAGTGGGACGATTGCAGTTTTGACTTTACTCCTGAAGATTTGAAAGGGAGAGTTTGCTATGGTGGACTAGACCTTTCTTCAACAACGGATATCACTGCATTCGTTTTAGTGTTTCCGCCAACTGAAGAAGATGAGCATTACTACATTCTACCTTATTTCTGGATACCCGAAGAAAATATGGAAGCAAGAGTCAATAAAGACCATGTTCCTTATGACTTGTGGGAAAGGCAAGGCTTCATTGAAACCACTGAAGGGAACGTAATCCACTACGGATACATCGAAACCTTTATAGATGAACTTGGGAAACAATACAACATAAAAGAAATTGCTTTTGATAGGTGGGGCGCAACAATGCTTGTTCAAAATCTGGAAGGACTCGGTTTTACAGTCGTTCCCTTTGGTCAGGGATTTAAAGATATGAGTCCACCGACAAAGGAACTTATGAATCTAGTTCTTGGCAAAACTTTAAGGCATAACGGACATCCAGTGCTTAGATGGATGATGGACAATGTGTGTGTTAGAACAGAACCAGCAGGAAATATAAAGATGGATAAGTCAAAATCCACAGAGAAGATTGATGGTAGCGTGGCAACTGTTATGGCACTTGATAGAGCAATAAGAAATAAAGGAGAGACTTCTGATTCGGTTTACGATTCAAGAGGTCTTTTAATTATTTAGGAGGTCAAAAATGGGACTTATAAACAAATTATTCAAATCACGAGATCACCCCAAGATAGATAACAGAACTGTTGGTAGTTCTTGTTCGTTTTATATGGGTGGTTCTTCAGCTGGTAAGAATGTAAATGAAAGAAGTGCAATGCAAATGACTGCAGTTTATTCATGTGTAAGAATTCTTGCAGAAGCTGTTGCAGGATTGCCATTGCATCTTTACCGATATAAGGAAGACGGTGGAAAAGAAAGAGCGATAGACAACAATCTTTATCACTTACTGCATGACGAACCAAACAAAGAAATGAGCTCATTCATCTTTAGAGAAACGCTTATGACTCATTTGCTTTTATGGGGGAATGCTTATGCTGAGATAATAAGAAATGGTAAGGGCGAGGTTGTAGCTTTATATCCTTTGATGCCAAATAAGATGCAAGTCGATAGAGATGAAAATGGTGATCTTTATTACATATACACAAGAAGCTCTGACGAAGCAAAGACTATGGAAGGAGTGACAGTGTATTTAACGCCAAGAGACGTCTTACATATTCCAGGACTTGGGTTTGATGGGCTAGTAGGATATTCGCCAATAGCGATGGCCAAAAATGCAATAGGATTGGCAATCGCCACTGAAGAATACGGCGCAAAATTCTTTGCAAATGGCGCAGCGCCATCTGGTGTATTAGAGCATCCAGGGACGATCAAAGATCCTTCAAGGCTGAGGGAAAACTGGAATTCGACTTTCGGTGGCTCTGCCAATTCTGGCAAGGTTGCAGTGCTTGAGGAAGGAATGAAATATACGCCGATTTCCATCTCGCCAGAACAAGCCCAGTTCCTAGAAACAAGGAAGTTTCAAATTGACGAAATAGCTCGAATTTTCAGAGTTCCGCCTCATATGGTGGGTGACCTTGAGAAGTCGAGCTTTTCTAATATCGAGCAACAATCACTTGAGTTCGTTAAGTATACCTTGGATCCGTGGGTTATCAGATGGGAACAGTCATTGTCTAGGTCATTGCTTAACGAAGATGAGAAGCGAAAGTATTTCTTCAAGTTCAATCTTGAAGGATTGCTTAGAGGCGATTACGAGTCCCGTATGAGCGGCTATGCAACAGCAAGGCAAAACGGCTGGATGTCTGCAAACGACATACGAGAGCTTGAAAACTTGGATAAGATCCCTGCCGAAGATGGCGGTGACTTATACCTAATCAACGGCAATATGCTACCGCTTAACAAAGCAGGAGCTTATGCAGATAAAGAAAAGGAGGATACAGCCGATGAGGAAATTTTGGAAATGGACAAGCCAAGCCGAAACGAAAGAAAGAGTCCTAGAACTTAATGGAACGATAGCTGAAGAATCGTGGTTCGATGACGATATCACTCCACGAATGTTCAAGGAGGAGCTTTATTCTGGAAATGGTCCAATCACTGTCTGGATAAACAGTCCTGGCGGAGATTGCATAGCGGCTTCCCAGATCTATTCGATGCTAATGGACTATAAGGGCGAGGTTACGATTAAGATCGACGGGATTGCTGCCAGCGCCGCAAGCGTAATTGCTATGGCAGGAACTAAAGTCGTCATTGCGCCTACTGCGCTAATTATGATCCACAATCCATCAACCAGTGCCAATGGAGATCATAGGGACATGAGCAAAACGATTGAAGTGCTTAATGAAGTGAAGGAATCGATTATCAATGCCTATGAAATAAAAACAGGACTTTCAAGAACTATCCTAAGCCACATGATGGATGCGGTCACATGGATGAATGCGAACAAAGCTGTTGAGCTTGGGTTCGCTGATGAAATACTCGAAGACGAAAAGAAGGCAAATGCAAATAAAAGCTTTGAGTTTCAAGAACATGTGTTCGCAACAAAACTATTCAACAAAATCACAAACAAAGAAACGAATGCGAAGCCAAAACGAAATGGCAGAAGCGTTGATGAGCTAAAAGCAAGGCTCGACCAAATCAAAAATTTAATTTAATGGAGGATATAAAAATTATGACTATTACTGAATTACGTGAAAAACGTGCCAAAACTTGGAGTGCAATGGAGAATTTCCTTGACTCCCACAGAAACGATCAAGGTGTACTTAGCGAGGAAGACGACGCTATTTATACCAAGATGGAAAAAGAATTCGAAACCTATACTAATGAGATCAAACGTATGGAAAGAAAAGATGCAATCGAGGCAGAGCTCAATAAGCCTGTATCTACACCTTTGACTGCCAAACCTATGGTGGCTAAAGACGAGGAAGAAGATGATGGTAGAAAATCGAAAGCATATAAAAAGTCTTTCTGGAACGCAATGAGAGCGAAAGCGGTTAGACCTGATGTAATGAATGCACTTCAAATCGGCTCTGATTCAGAAGGCGGATACCTTGTCCCTGACGAATATGAAAAGACGCTTGTTGAAAGCCTAGAAGAAGAGAACCTATTCAGAAAGATCGCAAAGGTAATCACTACATCTTCAGGTGACAGAAAAATTCCTGTTGTTGCGACTAAGGGTACTGCATCTTGGGTAGACGAAGAAGGAACTATCAACGAAAGCGACGATGCGTTCTCTCAAGTTTCTATTAGCGCATATAAACTTGGTACTTTGATTAAGGTATCTGAGGAACTTTTGAACGATTCTGTTTTCAACCTTGAGGCTTATATTTCCAAGGAGTTTGCAAGACGAATCGGGAGCAAAGAAGAGGATGCATTCTTCAATGGCGATGGTGTTGGAAAGCCAATCGGTATTTTTAATGCAACAGGTGGTGCAGAGGTAGGTGTAACTGCAGCAAGTTCTACAGCAATAACCGCAGACGAACTTATCGATTTGTTCTATTCGCTTAAAGCGCCTTACAGAAAGAAAGCCGTATGGGTTCTTAACGATGCAACCATTAAGGCAATCAGAAAACTAAAAGACAACAATGGTAATTACTTATGGCAACCTGCACTTACTGCGAATACTCCTGACACCATCTTGGGTAGACCAGTATTTACATCAAGCTACGTTCCTACTATCGCAGCAGGGGCGAAGACTATTGCCTTCGGTGATTTCTCTTATTACTGGATCGCTGATAGACAATCTCGCAGTTTCAAGCGCCTTAATGAGCTTTACGCCGCAACAGGTCAAGTTGGCTTCGTCGCCACTCAAAGAGTAGATGGCAAACTTATCCTACCTGAAGCAATCAAGGTTCTTGCTCAGAAGGACTAATCGCAAAATAGGAGGTGGCAGATATGATTGCTAACGAATTGCTAAAACAGGTGAAAGAAAATTTGATCATAACATTCGACGACGATGACAGTCTTATCCTTAGCTTCATAGCTGCCGCCATCTCCTATGCGGAAAGTTACCAGCATGTGACTGAAGGCACTTATAGCGTTATGCCGATGTCTGCGACCACAAAGCAGGCAATCATCATGCTTGCGTCGCATTTCTATGAATCTCGTGACGGCAGTACAGGCGGTTTCTTTGCGAATACGCCTAATGCATCAGAACAGGTTTGGAAGACGGTAAATCTACTGTTAAGAATGGATAGGAATTGGAAGGTGTGAGTATGAGTTTAGGATTAATGAATAAACCCGCAAAAATATGTGAGAAGACTTTTATAACCGATTCTGAGGGCTTTACTTCGCAACGTGTGGCGGTTTTGGCAAGCATACGAGTGTTTGTCGAAGGTCGCCACGGAAGCGAACGTTGGGCGAATTTTGCGGCTTTTAGCGAGGCTACCGAGCTCTTCCGATTCAGGAAAATACCAAACCTAAATATAACGACGAAGCAATATATCATTTTCAATGACGAGGAATACGACATTTTATCGGTTGAAAACGTAAAAGGCAGGAACATGTATATTGAGGTTTTGGCTAAAAAGGCGGTGGCGTCAAATGGCTAAATGCACGTGCAATCTGCCTGAGGATCTGCTAAAAAAGCTCTCAAGGCTCGGAAGCAAAATGGATGACGTTAGCGAGAAGGTTCTCGAAAGTGGCGGAGCGGTTGTTCTTGATAAGGTCAAAAGCAATCTGCAAGGCGTATTGAGTGGCAATTCGACAGACGAGCTTTCAAACTCTCTTGGTTTAAGCAAAGTGCTCTTGGATAGAAATGGGAATCACAATATCAAGGTTGGTTTCGCTGAGCCAAGAAGCGACGGAAAATCAAATGCCATGATAGCCAATATCATCGAGTATGGAAAGTCAGGACAGCCTGCAAAGCCGTACTTGAAGCCTGCAAAAAGCCAGTCAAAGAAAGCGTGCATTGATGCAATGACGCAAAAACTAGAAGAGGAAATAGAAAAACTATGAGTATTTTAGCTGATGTGAAAGAATTGCTGGAGCCTTTAAAAGTCCCAGTAGCAACTGGCGTGTATAAAGGTACCGCAACAGATACCTATATAGTGCTTGTTCCGCTATCTGATACTTTTGAATTGCATGCTGATAATACGCCTAATGCGGAAGTGCAGGAATTAAGGATCTCGATTTACGCTAAAGGCAACTACAAAAAACTAACAAATCAAATAGTAAAGAAACTATTAAATGCGGAATTCACAGTAACCGACCGCAGATACATCGGTTACGAAACTGAAACTGACTATTTTCACTATGTTGTGGACATAGCAAAAAATTATGAATTGGAGGAATAAATAAAATGGCAACAATTGGTTTAGATAAACTTGTTTATGCACCTATTACGGAAGACAAAAATGGTAATGAAACATATGGAACACCTGTTCAACTTGCAAAGGCAATCTCAGCTGATTTGTCTATCGAGTTGAACGAGGCTATTCTTTTTGCTGATGACGGTCAATCCGAAACGGTAAAGGAATTCAAGAGCGGCACTATCTCGCTTGGCGTAGACGACATCGGGAATGAGGCAGCGGTAGCTCTTGTGAGTGCAACGCTAGATAGTAATGGTGTACTTATTTCAGGCGGTGAGGATATCTCTCAATATGTAGCAATAGGATTTAGAGCAAAGAAATCAAATGGAAAATATAAGTATTATTGGCTTTATAGAGTATTATTTGGAATTCCTGCAACTAACCTTGCTACCAAGGGCGATTCCATCACTTTCTCAACTCCGACTATTGAAGGGGCTATTTATAGACGCAATAAACCTGATGGAAAGAATAAGCATCCATGGAAAGCAGAAGTTACTGAAACACAAGAAAACAGTGAAACAATTAGTGCTTGGTACGATAGCGTATATGAGCCTGAATACTAAGGAGGTAAATAAAAATGGCAGATGAAAGAAGCTCAGTCATTACGATTGGCGGCAACGAATATGAATTGCTTTTAACGACTAAGGCAACAAAGGAAATCGCCAAAAAATACGGCGGACTTTCCAATCTTGGAGACAAGCTTGTTAAAAGCGAAAATTACGAAGATGCAATTGGCGAGATCGTTTGGCTCATTGTAACGCTTGCCAATCAGCCTATTCTCATTTTCAATTACAAGAACAAGGGCAATGAAAAGCCGCTCTTGACTGAAGACGAGGTAGAGCTTTTAACAACGCCACAGGATATTGCAAACTTCAAAGATGCGATTACTGAGGCACTATTAAAAGGAACAAAACGAAATATCGAAAGCGTAGAAGTAAAAAACGCAGTGGGCGAGTAAGTGACGAAGAGTTGTTTACTCGTCTTTTATATTACGGGCTATCACAATTACATTTGTCGCAAGATGAAGTGTGGTTTATGCCCTTTGGGCTTCTACTTGATTTATGGGAATGCCATAAGCAGTACCACGGCATATCAAAGCCTAAAGTGGAAGTTTTTATTGACGATATTATTCCTGATGGAATTTAAATAAGGAGGTGAACGCAGATGGCGGATAGTTTCGGCTTGAAAATAGGACTTGAAGGTGAAAAAGAATTCAAGTCTGCACTTGTATCAATAAACCAGTCTTTCAAAGTCTTAGGATCCGAAATGAAGCTTGTGGAGAGCCAGTTTGACAAAAACGATAACTCAATACAGGCATTGACGGCAAGAAATGAAGTGCTGCAAAAATCGATAGATGCGCAAAAGCAAAAGATAGAAACTTTGCGTTCAGCCCTTGCCAATGCGGCTGAGTCGTTTGGCGAGAACGACAGAAGAACGCAAAATTGGCAAATACAATTAAATAATGCGCAGGCCGAACTGAACAATATGGAAAAGGAGTTGGATGCTAATACATCAGCTCTTGATAGCGCAGGCAAAAAAATGGACGATGTCGCAAAAAGCGCAGACGACATGGGTAACGACATCGAAGATGCAGGAAAGTCGGCGGAAAAATCCGAAAGCAAGTTCAGTGGCTTGGGATCGGTCTTAAAAGGCATCGGAGCTGCTATGGTGGCGGTCGGAGTGGCCGCTACAGCAATGGCTGTAAAGCTCGGCAAGGAAGTAATCTCAGCCTATGCTGATTATGAGCAGTTAGTAGGCGGCGTTAAGACCTTGTTTGGCACAGAAACATCAAGCGTAGAAGAATATGCAAAGTCGGTTGGAAAAACGGTTGATGAAGTGCGTGATGAATACAATAGTCTTCTTAATGCACAGCAAAAAGTAATGAATGATGCCGATAATGCTTATAAAACCGCAGGTCTTTCGGCCAACGAATACATGGAAACGGTCACTTCGTTTTCTGCGTCCCTTATTGCATCACTTAATGGTGATACGGAAGCAGCAGCGAATAAAGCCAATCAAGCAATCGTTGATATGGCGGATAACGCCAACAAAATGGGGACTGATATGTCAATGATTCAAAGTGCTTATCAGGGCTTTGCCAAGCAAAACTATACGATGCTTGATAACCTTAAGCTCGGCTATGGTGGTACTAAAACCGAGATGGAGCGTTTGCTTGCGGATGCATCGGAAATCGCAGGCGTTGAATTCAGCATCGATTCCTATGCCGACATAGTCGACGCAATCCATATCATCCAAATGCAAATGGGTATTACTGGCACAACTGCAAAAGAAGCGGAGTATACGATAACTGGTTCGATCAATTCACTTAAATCGGCATTGCAAAATCTAATAACTGGCTTTGGAAATTCTGAAGCGGATATCAGAGGTTTATGCGATAACGTAGTCGATGGCTTCAAGACTGTAGTAAAAAACATTACTCCAATCATTGGAAACATCATATCCGCTTTGCCAACAGCAGTAGATGCCTTGATTGATGCTGTCGGCGATTTGCTACCTACATTTCTTACAATGGTTACTAAGTTGTTCTCGGAAGTCCTAGAAACATTGCTTAATTTACTGCCTAGCCTAGTTCCTGCGGTGATGGATGCGTTGCTTACCATAGTAAATACACTTATAAAGAACTTACCACTTATCATAAATGTGGCGACAAAAATCGTAATAAGTTTAGCTTCAGGTATAACAAAATCAATGCCAAAACTAATACCAACTATTGTTCAAGCTGTGATAGAGGTATGCGAAACATTAATAGCCAATCTTCCTATGCTCCTTGATACGGTTCTTCAAATTGTAGAAGGTTTGGTGAAAGGAATACTTGAGGCTTTACCAATCATAATTGATGCATTGACTAAGGTTATCTTGGCGATTATTAATTTCATACTTGGCGCAATCCCTCAAATCATAGAAGCAGGCATTAAGCTCTTTACTAGCTTGATAGGTGCTTTGCCAGATATAATCGAGGCGATAATAGAGGCAATTCCTCTCATAATTGATGGAATTATTACTGCCATTGTCGAAAACTTGCCTCTCATAATTGATGCAGGCATTAACCTATTTGTAACGCTCATCCAAGCATTGCCTGAAATAATTGAAATGATACTAACAGCGATACCTAAGATCATAACGTCAATCGTTGGAGCGCTTATCGATAATATTCCTTTGATCATACAGGCAGGGATAGATCTATTTACTTCGCTGATTACAAATCTTCCAATGATTATTATGGAAATAGTAAAAGCTGTGCCACAAATACTTTCGGCTATTATTAACGGATTTAGTAGTGGCTTTTCGCAAATGGCGGATGTAGGAAAGAACCTAGTTCATGGTTTATGGGAAGGTATACAAAGCCTAGCTGGATGGATTTGGGATAAGGTTAGCAACTGGGCAGGGGATTTATGGAGCGGAATTAAAAGCTTCTTCGGCATTCACTCTCCATCTAAAAAGATGGCTTGGATCGGCGATATGATGATGGAAGGCTTAGCGAATGGTATTGATGAAACGGCAAGTGAAGTATTAAGTTCCGCAAACGGAATGGTCAATAATCTAAATAACGTATTTGATGGTTTATCTGCTGATATGAGCGAAATACCTAGCGATTTTAATGTTTCAAGTGCTGCTGATTCCATAAATGGTGGTACAAAGGCAAATCAAGGTGGGTTGGTACTTCAACTTAGTATTGGTAATTTTAACAACTATTCAAATGAAGATATCACAAGTTTGACTGAGGAAATAATGGAAACTGCAGGTAATTTCGCAAAAAGGAAAGGAGTTGTGTTCGCATGAGTTATTTTGGTTTTAATGGGATTTCTAGCGAGGATATGGGAATTCGAATTCAATCTAAAAGTGTATATTCTGCACCGAAATACGATCTATCTTTGATCTCTATTCCTGGACGAGACGGAGATCTAATAAGCCCAAACGGAAGATTCGGCAACATAAGCATTTCTTACAATTGCTTTTTGCCTGCGAAGTCCATCGAAGAGTTGGCGGACAAAATCACCAAGGTGAAGAACTGGCTCTATAAGGAATCAGGCAAGTATCACGATTTGACTGACAGCTACGATACGAAATTCTTGAGAAAGGCTCTGTTCAACAGCAAGATGGATATTTCTGACGAATGCATGAAGATTGGAGTATTCACGATTTCTTTTTCATGCAAGCCACTTAGGTATTTGATTGCAGGGCTTGTAAAGCAAACATATTCAGGTGCGGTGATTATTACTAATGAATTCAACTTTATAGCTAAGCCTTATATCAAGGTAAATGGCAAAGGAGCAGGAACACTAACTATTAACAATAAAGTCTGGCATTTTGAAACCTTAAATGGTTATACGGAATGCGACTCAGAACTTATGAACTATTATCACGATACGACACTTAAAAACGACAAAGTTACAGGTGATGGATTTCCTACTTTTGAGCATGGTGAAAATCATATCGAATTTAGCGGGGGAATAACAAGCGTTGAGATTATTCCAAGGTGGGTGAGTTTATGATTCCGATTCTATATAAAGAAGACGCAATTGATTTTTCTACATTTGGTATAGGTGTGCTTGCCGATACTATCTCATGTTTGGTAACCGAAGAGCGAAACGGTGCTTATGAATTGACTTTGAAGTACCCTCTTAATGGCTCTTTGTATGGCGAAATAAAAAAGGAACGCATCATAAAGGCAAAACCAAATGACTTATCTGATCCACAGGCATTTAGAATATACAGAATTACTATACCGATTAATGGGATAATTACTATTTATGCCGAGCACATTTCCTATGACTTGATCAATATTGGAGTTATCCCATTTTCACTTACTAATGTTGCACCTCAAGTTGCAATCGATACATTGCTTAAAAAGACAGTTCTTCCAAATAACTTTACTTTTAGAACGGATTACACTGCTGCAAAGGACTTTGAAGTTAAAAAGCCTCAAAGCGTGAGAGCTTGTCTTGGTGGAACTTATGGCAGCCTTCTAAACAAATGGGGCGGAGAATTTGAGTGGGATAATTTCTCGATAATCCATCATAAAGGTAGAGGAAGTAACAAGGGTGTCGTAATTGAGTATGGCAAGAACTTAACGAAGCTTGACCACGATAGTGACATTTCTGAAATCTATACAGATATTTTGCCTTATGCAGTTATTTCAAGTGGCGATGGGAATGATGTCGTTTGCACTCTTAGTGACCAGATTTTGCCGATAACAACTACCTTGACCAAAAGGAAAACTCTTATAAAGGATATGACCGATTCCTTTGATAGCGACGAAGAAATAACTGAAGAAAAGCTAAGGGAGAAGACTTTAAAGTATATAAGCGATAATCCGCTTGGCGTAGAAAATCCTACGATCACAATTAGCTTTGAACCATTGTGGAAGCAACCTGAATATTCAGCGCTTTTAGAACGAGTCTCTCTTTGTGATACTGTTACAGTAAAACACACAGAGATTGGAGTATCGGTCAAAACAAAAGTAATAAAGACAACATACAATACGTTGCTTGAAAAATACACAAGCATAACGCTAGGCAGTGCAAGATCTAACTTTGTCAAACAAGTGCAAAGCATCGAAAGCAAAATTGAATCAACGAAAACAGAGGTGGATAGATTTCCATCTCTTTTAAATTATGCGATAAGCACTGCCACAAAGCTTATAACTGGTAATTCTGGCGGATATGTCATTTTGCATTCGGCTGCAAAAGATGGTAAGCCTTATGAACTGCTTGTTATGGATAAGCCTAATATCAATGATGCCATTAAGGTGTGGAGATGGAATGTAAACGGCATTGGATTTTCTAATAACGGATACAATGGCCCTTACGAAACCGCCATTACAGCTGATGGACAAATCGTAGCGGATTTTATCACTTCAGGAACATTGATGGCTAATATTATTAAAGCAGGTATTATTTCCTCAAAAGATGGTAGCTCATATTGGAATATTGATACTGGTGAAGTAGTTCTAAAAGCTTATGTCACAAATGAAGATTTTGATGGTAAGGTTGATGAAATTGATAAACGAGAATCGAAAATCGAATCAAACATCAATGGTCTTACAAGCACAGTGTCTTCAATAGGCAAGAGAGTCGATGGTGCAGAGGATGATATTTCGAGTCTTGACAGCGACGTTACCACACTTGCTCAGAGAGCCGATGCGATAGAGCTTAAGGCCAACAGCAACGAGAAGAACATTTCCTCTCTTACGGTTGCGTCCAATAAACTCGCATTAAAGGTTGCCTCAAATGCCAGCGACATCTCTGATTTGGAGCAGACAGCGGATTCCATCAGTGCGGTTGTTTCAAAGAAGGCAGATTCAGAGGGAGGAGTTTCCTCATCATTTGGATATAAGCTCAAATCAACAGGCTTTGAACTTTACTCCAACAATAAAACCGTTATGAAGGTAAACTCCGCAGGTCTAGAAATAAATGGAAAGATCACGTCATCAGAAGGAGAGATTGGTGGTTTGACCATAACAGAAAGTGGTCTTAGCTACTCAGGAAACTGGAATGCCGCCTTCAGAATCGGAGATCTGTCTACCGATCCAAGAATGCCTACCTATGCGATATTCTCTAGGACACAAAGAATCGACAACTGCATCATGGGCTTCAAAAACAATTCATACGGCGAAAACTTCTGGGCTGAATTCAGGCCCGATGGATACTGCACCTTCATGTCAAGCGACAGGGACGATGCAATAATGACTGGAAAGATTCCGTACCTCTTCCTCAAGGACATATGCTGGCTACACAGCCCCCTTGGCTCATCATATGAGGGAAGTACGGCTACATGCCCTCAGATAATTGTTTTTAACTACACTGTTGCTAAATCGAGTTATTCGACAATTGACCTCGATGTCTATGGCATCAACGAGATAATTGGCGCTTCTCTTACTGAAAAGGACACGCCAAGCACAGGCTCGAACAACCAGTGGTTTTCAATCGATAAAAAGAAAATCACCATCCATAACACAACTGGAGGTTCAAAAACATATTCAGTGATAGCGATTGCTATATAGGAGGAACTAATGAAAAAGATAAGAATCAATGAACAAGGCTTTGTTGAAAGTCCGTATATTAGCGATGCATCAATTGAGCGTGATGTTAATGATGAATTATATGAAAAGCTCATGACATGCACCATAGGAATGAACTGGCGATTAGTAAACGATGAATTTATTATGGTTGATATTTTTGAAGACAATGTCATAAGAGAAAGAAGACAAATCGAGTGCTTCAATTTCGTGGATAACAGATCGCAATTATGGTGGAATCATTTATCCAATGAGCAAAAGGAAGAACTAAACAAATGGTATGAGGCTTGGCTTAATGCTCCAGAAACAAGGATTATACCTGAAAAGCCAAACTGGATAGATTAGGAGGAAATTATGGAAGTAGGACAAATAATTATAACTATCGCATCAGTGATTACTGCACTTGGTGTTATATTCGGCGTGATATTTGCAGTTTATAGATGGTACTTAAAACAAGAAAAACAGGACAAGGACATCAAGGCGATAAAGGAAGAACAAACCCTTTTAACCTATGGTGTCCTTGCTTGCTTAAAAGGCTTAAAAGAACAAGGATGCGATGGACCTGTAACAACTGCAATAAATCAAATTGAAAAATACATAAACAAACAAGCTCATAAATAAAGGAGGATTAAACTTATGAACGAAATCATTTTAAACATTATATCTGTAGTGGTAACTGCGGTAATTTTGCCACTAATTTCTTATGCAGGAGCAAGGCTTATCGCTTGGCTTAACGCAAAGATTAAAGACGAAAACGCAAAACAACAATTGATTGTTGCAACTGACATCGTAATGAATGCAGTAAGAAGCGTATTTCAAACTTATGTAGAAACACTGAAGAAGAATGGCACATTTGATAAAGAAAGCCAAAAAGTAGCACTTATCAAAGCAAAAGATGATGCACTTGCTCAAATGAGTGACGAAATTAAAGATTACATAACTAAAAATTATGGCGATTTAGAAACGTGGATCACTACTCAAATTGAATCTACTATTAACATTTTAAAGAATAAATAAGCAAAAAGAATTCTGACTTTTCAATTAAATATATTCATTTTTATACATTTATTTGCATGCATTGGAGATAAATTTGTTTTTTAGGTGTATTTGTGTTAAAATATTATCGAAAGAAGTGTTGTCTAAACTCTAAAAAAATTAAATGAACTTTAACATTTTCAAGTCGATTCAACGTATTGGGGGCGCATATATGGAAAGAATGAAAAATACATATTATTTGAAAATAATTAAGGCAACTTTAATTATGCTCAAATTATCTATTGATTTAATGCTATAACAACTATGTTTTTTAATTATGTGGAGGAAAAAATGAAAGGAAGAATTTTTGCTTTATTAAGTTTAACTGTTTTACTTTTTGCACACTTAAGTGTTAGTTCAGAATCTCACAATACTATTTATTCAAATGATGCTCCTAGACTAGAAAAAATAAATCAAAGTTATTATATAGATGGGCAAGAAGCATTGGAAGTTGATACAATTATAAATAATGAAAGTAGTAATTATTCAAAAAGTATAATTGAAAGTAATGAACAAGAATGGAATATCGCAACTAAAAATTATACTAACAACACTTTACAATTTATAAATTTTGATCAAAATCATTATTCATATAGGCAATTTGCATTTGATTCAAATAATGCTAGCAATTCAAAAAAGTCTATAAGTAAAAATGTTCATTCAAATAATCAAACAAAAATAATAAACACTGATGAATCATCTTCTGTTACTTCAGACAATATTGTTGGAACTGAAAAATGTAATTATTCAATGAAATCAATAATAGGTTCTGATGATAGACAATTGATTTCTAACCCTAATTCATGGCCTTATAAAGCGGCTGGACAATTAGTTATAAAATATGTTGTTCAAAATAATGTCACTGGGAATCAGGATAATATGTATTTCATTGGAACAGGATTTTTAGAAGGGCCCGATTTATTGGTTACTGCCGGTCATTGCTTATATGGTGATGTAACAAATAGTGGCGATTACGAAGACCATATAAATAATCCACGTTTCGCTGATGAAATTTATTATTATCCAGCTCGAAATGGAAATGTAGATCCATATGGTGGAGTCAAAATTGAACGTTCATATATTGAAAAAGAATATTATTTAAATCAACAAAAAGATTGGGGATGTTGTAAATTATCTAATCCTATAGGTAATCAAACTGGTTGGTTTGGTAAAATAAGCAATTTTTACGAAAAAAATTATGAAATTACAACATTTGGATATCCAGGTAGCAAAAATGGTTTTATGTATAGTTCTACAGGAATTATGACTAAATTTGAAGATAATGGCTGGTACTATAGAACAAATTTAGATACGGAAGGTGGACAAAGTGGTTCACCATATAGAGTGACAATAAATGGCAATACATACGTTTGCGGAATTCATACTTATTCTGTAGGAAATTCTTATACTGGTGGCATTAGAATTGATAGTTTTATGTTTGCTTTTTTCAATAGTTTTGTAACTGGAGATAAGGTTTATCAAATTAAACCTACAGATTATAACTATGCTGATGCTTATCCTGTTGATTCATATACTGAAAACACTTTTGTAAGCCACAGCCTTGATAATGGCTTGGATTTTAGAACAAGAAGATATAGGACAGGATATATTCACAACGAGTATATTGTTATGTCATCTATTCGCAAGGGAATTCCTAAAAACGAAGCAATGATTGAGTATTCATTTAATTCGCCTGTTACACGTATTGAAGTAGATTTAGCTTATTGGCGTTCGGTTTCTAATGAATGGTTATCCAGTTCAAATGGATCGGCTGTATTGCAAATTAAAAATGGTGAAGGGTGGTCTAATAAATTTGATTTGCTATCAAAAGAAACAGCCTTACCAACTAATAGAAGCAATCCTACAACATACACAATTGATTTTGACCATCCTGTTTATGTTTTTAGATTTTTTTGTCATTATAATGGTACGTCAACTCTAGATTCTAACCGTGGTAGGATATGTATCGGCAATATGAATGTATGGATGCAATCAGAAAATTATATGCCTCTAAATGGTTCTGAGTTGGAATATAAACCAAGCGAATGGAATAATAATAGTATGAGTAACTACAATTGCTATGCATATGCTCTAAATACAAAACTTCATGGTTTTATGCAACCAGGAGCAAGTGATTCAAGCTATAATCCGTATGATTCAAACTATTTAACAGGCTCAAAACTATATGAATATGTGCTACTTGATGGACAAAACTACAATTTTTCATTTAAACCCATTGGTAAATATGATGCTTGTGACATAGGATATTATAAGGTAGCTTTAGTAATAGCTCCAAATCGAGATTATCATTGGTATAGGCAAAATTATGATGGAACATGGTCGCATAAGCCAGGTGGAACAGCTGTTACAGATCTTGATCGAAAAGGTAATCTTATTTATGATCCTGAATCCTGTGATAGAACAACTGGCTTTCCATCGTATTCTGAATTTGTAGGTTTTTATCAAGTTAATGTGAGTAATATGATTTAATGAGGAGAATAAGTATGAGAGTAATAAAAAAATGTCTATTCTTAATTATAGGATTATTATCAATTTCTTCTTGTGGAAATAATATGGGGGGTAATACATTGAAGAATCCTGAAATAATCGAAAAATATAAAGATTATTATCAATATGGAGAAGCTATGAAAGGCATAGAAGTTTATGCTTGGAAAGAGTCTTCCGATTGGTTTTGCGTCTTAACTGGTGGTACCAATATGCTAAAAACCACTTATGAAATAAAAAAACTACAAGACGATTTACCATGTCCAATCAACACTATGAAAGAAATATTGAAATATTATAATAAGACCTTTGCTGTTCCCTATGTTGCTAAGGTATCAAATCCTCCAAAAGAAGAAGAATTATCACATAATTTTGATGTCGATACATTAAAATCGGATAATGAATTTCTTGAGATTCTTTTAAAACTTGGTTTGTCTTCTGAAGATTATTTTAATCAAAATTCTAATTATCAAAACAATAGTAATGAATCAAGTGACAAAAAAAATGAAACAGATGAAACATTTTTGGTTAAAACTATACCTAATAGTTTCACATTTCATGGTTCCGTGTATATTAATAAAAATATAAGAGTTGATAATAATCGAATAGGACAACTACTTGGTTATATTATCCGTCAGGATGACATTGATGATTTTTTAAAGATGTATCCAAATAATGAATATGTGATTTATGATAGTGTATTCGATTATTACAACAAGAATAGGGTTCCATTCTTTAGCATTAAAGATGATGATGACTTGAAATATATTTGTTGTAATAATGAACTGTATGTAAAAGAAGAAATATATGTAGAATAAGAAAATTATGTAGTTTATAAAAAAATTATTAAAACAAATTTTGGATTTAAAAGAGTACGTAGTAAAGAAGAGGTGGAGCAAATACTAAGATGCTATGATTCATTAGAGGCATCTGTTCATGAAACTCCAAATGCCAAGCTTTCTGCCCTTACTGCATGAGGATGGAATTCGTAAAAGAAAAGAATAAAGTCTATACTTGCAAAGAGTGTGGAAAAAGATACTTTGTTAATATTTAGTTAATTTGACCTATGGGAATGATATCCTGTAGGTCTTTTTTTGTTTTGAAGAATTTTATTAAAATTAAGGTAAAATAAAAGAAATTTCACTATAATATAATTGGTAGTCATGAATGCCCGTTTGACATAAGTTATCGGTGTCCCTGGAGAGTGTTGTGTCCAAGGCCAGGTTAAAATGGTGGATGCGCTTTGCAGCAAGTAGGCTGTTGGTTATGGTTCCTTACCAACTTAAAAGGAACTCTTTTTATATAATGCTTTTGCCTATAGAAAAATCTGTAGGCCTTTTTTTGTAGGATGAGAAAGAAATTCCCAAAATTATGAGAATTTCCTAGCAAGGATGCACTTAATTTTAGTATTTTACATTCTTGTTAAAATTAAAGATTGCATCCTTGAAATTAAAAATTGGCTTAAATAATAGTTTCTTTTGTTTAAGGTTGCAAGGATGCATTGTTTTTCATGGATATCATTCCACTCAATTTTTATATACCAAGAATGCAATTTTATTAATTATTGTGCATCGTTGAGAATTGAAAGGAGACTTCTTATGATATGCTTATCTCTTTGTGAAAATGTTTACATAGTCATCTGAATGAGTTTTTTCTCAAAAATGTGTCTTTTTTTCTTGCGTTTTTGAATTGAAATTTGGTTTTATAATACTTTTTCTCAAAAATAGATCTGTGGTCTTTAAGGCTGATTTGACAGCTAAAAATTCTGTGGTAAAATCAACTTGAATTGATAAGTTGCAACAATAATAATAATTCAGATTGAAGGTGTAATACTTGATTTTTACTGATGATGAGCTAAGAACTCTAAAAGGGATTTTAATTGTTGAGAAGAGTGATCTAATTGATTTGATTTCTAAGGTTGATAAAGCAGATAAAAAAGAATTGAAACACGAATTAGACAATGTTGAGACTATTATGAAAAAGCTAAATTTTTAGTTGATTTTAGTGGGAATTTATAGTATTTGATGACAATATAATAGTGAAGGTTCTAGAACTTCCGTCATGGCATAAGTCATCGTTGCTAGTGGAAAGAAAGAGCGCCTAAGGCCACGTTAAATATGGTAGACCTCAAGCCTACTGGGATTATGTTCCTGGTGGTTTTTTTTAATTTTCATCATTTTTTTGCACAAACGATACTGGTCAAAACGTGTAGCAAATCTCCATACATCGAAAAGGAGGTTTTATACATATGACCAATGAAGAAAAAACAAAAATTATTAATTTAAGAAAAGAAGGCAACGGATATAAGAAGATTGCTAAAGAAGTACCAGGCGTCTCTATAGGTTCTATTCGATTCATATGCAATGAATTAGAAAAAACATTATTGTGCCTTAACTGCGGCAACAAATTAGAAATGATTCCTCATCATAAAGAAAAGAAATACTGCAATGACAGGTGCAGATATGAATATTGGAATAAAAAGCGAGGCTCTAAAAATGACTAAGGCCTTCATGAATAAAGAACTAGCTTATGATCTATCTATTAGCCCGTTTATTTTGCTTCATGAAAATGGAGTAATTAATGATGATGAACTAGCTAAAATTACACAGTATTTGCAAGAAAAATATAAACCATTATTTGTATCAAACTTATACGTCAAATCGCTTGATATAAAAGTTTTTTAGAGCGATATATGTAATGACAGGAGGAGGTCAATAATGAAAAAAATAGTAAAGGATATAACGCCAGAATTAAGAGCAAATGATACGATTAAAAGAGTTGCAGTTTATGCTCGTGTTTCCTGTGAAAAGGATACAATGGTTCATTCACTTAAGGCTCAAATTGACTATTACAGGAAATTCATAATGAAGAATCCTGGATGGAAGTTTGCCGGCATTTATGCTGATGAAGGTAAGACGGGTACAAAGGAAGCAAGAGAACAGTTTCAAGCGTTATTAACCGAGTGTAGAAATGGCAATGTAGACATAATTATTACAAAATCGATATCGAGATTTGCTAGAAATACTGTTACATTGCTTTCTATCACTAGGGAGTTAAAAGAGTTAGGAATCAATGTTTATTTCGAAGACCAGAAGATGGATTCAATGAGCAGTGATGGACAACTTATGCTTACGCTTATGGCAGGTATTGCACAGGCTGAATCTAAGGACTGTAGTGATGCAGTCAAATGGCGAATAAGGCATGGATATGAACAAGGGAGAGCCTCATCATTTAAAATACTAGGCTATCGTTGGGATGATGGAAATGTTGTAATGGTTCCTGAAGAAGCACCGCTTGTAAAAAGAATATTTGATTTATATCTTTCTGGCAAAGGAGCTAACGCTATTTCAAAAATATTAAACTCAGAAGGAACGACTGGCGCAGGGATTACGAAATGGGCACCAACTACTATTAGAAATGTTTTGATGAATGAAAAGTACTATGGTGATTTACTTTTGCAGAAAAGCTTTGTTGAAGATCATATCAATAAAAGAAAAGTGATTAATAATGGTGAACTTCCTCAATATTTTATTGAAGATGACCACGAAGCCATTATTGATAGACAAGCCATGAGCGATGTGAAAAATGAAATTGCAATACGCAGAGCTAGATTTTATCATGGGCAAGGTAAAGAATCGTGCCTGACATCGAAAATTAAATGCCCATATTGTCACGCCAACTACCATCGTAAAAAGATTAACGGCATTAGTAAATGGTCATGTGCTACCTCAAATAGAAAAGGGAAAAGCATGTGCCCTAAATCAAAAGATATTAGAGAAGATGTACTTCTTGCTATTTTGGCACATCAACTAGGCTACAAAGATTTCGATGAGAAATTATTTGCAGAACAGGTAGATTACATTGAATGCTTTGATGACCATATAATAACTCATTTTTATGATGGAAGTATTAAAAATTCTAAATGGAGTAATCCATCTAGAAAAGATTCATGGACAGATGATATGAAAGAAAAAGCTAGACAAAGGGGTTTAAATCAATATGGCAAATAAAGTAGTTAAGGTAATACCTGCAAGACCTCAAGGAATAATTATCGATCAAGCAGGTGTAATTAAAAGAAAAAGAGTCGCAGCATATGCTCGTGTTTCAACAGAAAAGGATGAGCAGACCAACTCTTATGAGGCTCAAGTCAATTATTATACGAACTATATTCAAGCAAATCCTGAGTGGGTATTTGTGGGCATTTATTCAGATGCTGGTATAACTGGAACAAGTACTAAAAAACGTGAAGGATTTAAAAGAATGATAGATGATGCCATGAATGGCAAAATCGATTTAATTCTTACAAAATCAGTTTCACGTTTCGCAAGAAACACCGTTGATTCACTGGTTAATGTTCGAAAATTAAGAGAGAAGGGAGTAGAGGTTTACTTTGAAAAGGAAAATATCTATACCTTAGATACAAAAGGTGAGCTACTTCTTACAATTTTATCAAGTTTGGCAGAAAGCGAATCTGTATCGATTTCACAAAATACCACTTGGGGGCAACGCAAAAGATTTGCAGATGGTAAGGTAAGCTTTGCATATTCAAATTTCTTGGGATATGACATGGGGCAGGATGGCAAGCTTCATATTAATGAAGAACAGGCAAAAGTAGTTAAAAGAATTTACGAAGAATACCTTCTTGGCTATACACCTTCATATATTGCAAAAAGATTGACTGCTGATAACATTCCTACTCCGCAGCGTAAGAAGGTTTGGTATCAGGGCGTAATTGACAGCATTCTTACAAATGAAAAATATATCGGTGACAGTATCCTTCAAAAGACTTTCTCAACAGATGTATTGACAAAGAAAAGAAAAAAGAACGAGGGTGAGCTGCCTCAGTACTATATTGAAAATAACCATCCAGCAATAATCACAGACGAGATATTCGAAATGGTTAAAGAGGAAATGGCTAGAAGAAAGTCTGCAGGTCTTATGACTAATGTATCCTGTTTTTCAGGTCGAATATTATGTGGTGACTGCGGCGGTTATTTTGGTAGGAAAGTATGGCATTCAAATCAGCCTAACAGAACAATAGTATGGCAATGTAATAAAAAGTTTAGCAATCCTGACGCTTGTGGAACTACATCAATAAAAGAAAAAGCGATTGAAGAGGCGTTTGTAAGAGCATTCAATGAAATGTTTTCTAGGAAAGATGAAATTATCGAAAACTATAAACTATGTATTGATGTAATTTGCGATGATTCAAAATTCCAAGAAAGGAAAAATGAATTAGATAAAGCTTTGGAAGAAAAGACCATTGTCATTAAAGATTTCTTACTTAAGTGTTCTAAAACTGAAGAGAATATTGAAGAGTCAAATGCAAGATATGACGTGCTTATAAATGAATTTGAAGCATTGAATGCAGAAAGACAAAAGTGTCTAGACATGATTTCATCTCTTGCAGCTAAGAGAGTAAAAATTAATAGCTTCTTAAATATTCTAAATAGTACAGAAGGAGTTATTAATTCATTCAACGAGGTGTTATTTCAAAAGTCGGTTAACCATATGGTTATTAATCATGATTTAACAATTGATGTAATATGGCGTGATGAATCTAAAACAACAACTTATATAGAAAGAGGCGTTAAAGAAGTTAAGAAATCTGCCCCTAGAATAAAACCAGAAAAAGTCCTAAGTGATCACACATGCTTGTGTTGTGGTAAGCAGCTATACATTACACCTGGTAAGGTTCAAAGAATATTCTGTAATAAGAAATGCGGTGAAACTTATAGAAGAGCAAAAGCAAAAGAAGCACGACTTGAAAACAATACGATTAGTCATGCATGAGAAAATTAAGACATTAAAGATTAGAGTCATTAATTTATAGTGAACCCATAAAGTTGGACTTTATTATTATTAATTTAATATTACATTATT
>OGKZ01000146.1_pt1 | contig 71565 bp, 49 predicted proteins | sample 1572571 | NCBI WGS metagenome assembly OGKZ01 (sample SAMEA2581906, study PRJEB24529) | metagenome | biome: Human gut stool | place: China | collected 2011 | reverse complement strand
GTTCTTGCTCTGGCAAGCGGCAAAGCCGAGCGGAGACAACTGCACCCCCTGGAGACAACTGCACCCCCTGGTACAACTACACCCCCTGGGATACTTGCGCCCCCTTTGATTTCCCTTCGCTTTTAAAATAATGTGGTTAAAAGCGCAGAATTTAGTCGAAAAGTAGTAATTTTGCAGTTGGAAAGATTTCTCATTCTTATAATTACTATATGAAAGAATTAGCACTCAAGTACGGATGCAATCCGAACCAGAAGCCTTCACGCATTTACATGGAAGAAGGCGAACTCCCCATCGAAGTACTTAACGGTCGTCCAGGCTACATCAACTTCCTCGACGCGCTCAACTCTTGGCAGCTCGTTAAGGAGCTGAAGGCTGCAACCGGTCTGCCCTCTGCAGCATCGTTCAAGCACGTATCGCCTGCAGGAGCCGCTGTTGGTCTGCCTTTGAGCGACACTCTGAAGAAGGTGTACTTCGTTGACGACGTGAAAATGGAGCTCTCTCCGATTGCATGTGCGTATGCCCGTGCTCGTGGTGCCGACCGTATGAGCTCTTACGGCGACTTCGTGGCGCTCAGCGACACATGCGACGCCGCTACCGCTACACTCATCAAGCGTGAGGTGAGCGACGGTGTGATTGCTCCCGACTTCACCGACGAGGCTCTCGAAATCCTCCGTGCGAAGCGCAAGGGCACATATAACGTAATAAAGATTGACCCGAACTACGTGCCGGCTCCAATTGAGCGCAAGCAGGTGTTCGGCGTGACGTTCGAACAGGGACGCAACGAGGTACGCCTCGACGACCCGGCACTGTTCGAGAACATACCTACAAAGTCGAAGAATTTCACCGAGGAAGCTATCCGCGACCTCATCATCTCGCTCATCACACTGAAGTACACACAGTCGAACTCTGTATGCTACGTGAAGGACGGTCAGGCTATCGGCATCGGCGCCGGTCAGCAGAGCCGCATCCACTGCACACGTCTCGCAGGCAACAAGGCAGATATCTGGTGGTTGCGCCAGCACCCGAAGGTGATGAACCTCCCGTTCGTTGACGGCATCCGCCGCGCCGACCGTGACAACACCATCGACGTGTACATCTCTGAGGACCACGACGACGTGCTGCGCGACGGCACATGGCAGCTCTTCTTCAAGGAGAAGCCCGAGGTGCTCACCATGGAGGAGAAGAAGGCATGGATAGCAGAGAACCGCGGCGTAGCGCTCGGCTCAGATGCGTTCTTCCCGTTCGGCGACAACATCGAGCGTGCGCACAAGAGCGGTGTAGAGTACATCGCACAGGCAGGCGGATCGGTTCGCGACGATAATGTTATTGATACCTGCGACAAGTATGGCATCACAATGGCGTTCACTGGTGTGCGCCTCTTCCATCATTAATCTGATGGGTTGAAGTGGTGAGAGGTTGAGATGTTGATATATCTTGAGGTTTTCACCATATAAAAGATTTGAATAACTAATAAAGAAAGATATGAGCAAAGGTGACGATATTGACGCAATCATTGCTAATGGCATTTCATGGGGTCGTGGTGGAGCGTCGAGCAGAAAAGATGATGACGGCAAAGTAAAGACCAAGGCAAAGAAGAAGAAATACATCACAGGTGCCCATGGTAGTGGTTCGGCACGTCAGAAGGCGAAGTATCGCGAGCAGCGTGCCAACAGAAATAAGAAATAATGATTTGAACAAATAAAAGCAGCGAAGACTTTTGTGTCTTCGCTGCTTTTTATTTATATGGTTTAATAACCGTGTCGGTCTACTGTCGGTGCTATTCCAGCGGTTCGGTTGTCAGCTCTGTGACTGCTCCCGTTGCGCTGTCGAGCAGTATCTTCGATGTTAGTTTCTTGCCGAAGAGAGCTCCGTTGAGCATTTCTATCTTTCCGAACTGTGCTGCCCACATCTCGTAGCGAGCTATCTTCTTGTCGTTGTTCGAGAGTGTGAGACGTATCTTTCCGGGCAGACACACTGCGAGTTGCAGTTCGTCTTTCAGTTTCTTAGCCATTTCGTGCACGACGGGCGGCTCTGCCGTCACGTTCTCCTCTGCTATATCCACGTAGTAGGGCTCGCCAGAGAGGTCGTCGGTGGTAGAGAGTCCGAACTTCTTCGAGAAGCGGAACGCCATGACGTGCTGTGCCTTCTTCTCGGGTACGAGCGTTACGACATACTCTGTTGTGTCTACCGTTGTGGTGCCCTGGAAGAGCTGCATGAGTGCGCGCTCCTGACGGTTCAGCTGCTCGTACATCAGTCGGAGCTGTTCGCCATCCTTCGGCATGAAGTCGGCTTCGCCACGCGAGAGCAAGTTGCGCGAGTCGCGCACGTCGTATATCTCCTGTGCCACGAGTTGTGCCATCTTTGGCTGGTTGGCTGCGGCGAGGATGTCCTGGCTCATATAGTCGCGCGGATTGAGCGGCTTCGCCTTTGGTGCGGGGCGGAATGGTTCCTCCTCCTTTGCTGTCGGTGCCTTTGTGTTGATGGCGCGCAGCACACCATTCGCGTCGCAGTCTACCGACAGCACAGTGTGCTTCTTGTCGATGCCGATGACGTGGCGCTGACTCTCGTCGCGCATCGCTGTTGTGCTGAACGTTACGCCAACGATGCGGTAGTCGGTTGTTGTCACCTGCGGTGCTGCGGTCTTGAAGTAAAGGTCCGAGTACTCGTTGAGCTGTCCGGGTGTGGTGACGCTTTTCTCTACGAGCACGTGCACACGCACTGCCGTTTTCGGGAGGTAGTAGACGAGTCCGTCAGCCTCCTTCTTGCCGCCTGCGAACGCTGGTAGGGTGGTGAGTGCGGCGAGGATTAGTGTTGAAAGGATGTGTTTCATATTCTATTTCTCTAAGTTCTTGAATGCTTCGGGCAGACTGTCGATGATGTCGCTTGCTATCAGACTCTCTTTGCCTACGCGCTTGGCAGCGATATCGCCTGCCATTCCGTGCAGATACATGCCCATGAGGCAGGCGTTCTTGCGCGAGTAGCCACGTGCGAGCAGTGCGGTGATGATGCCGGTGAGCACGTCGCCGCTGCCGGCGGTTGCCATTCCGGAGTTGCCGGTGGTGTTGAACACCACGCCTCCGTCGGGCAGGCAGAGTGCCGAGTAATGGCCCTTCAGTATGATATAGGCGCAGAGGTCGCGTGCCATGTCGCGTGCGAATGTGAGGCGGTCGTAGTCGGAGGTGATGCGTCTGCCAGCGAGTCGGTCGAACTCGCGCGGGTGTGGTGTCATAATCATGTTGTTAGGCAGCTGCTGCACCCACGAGCCGTGTGCGCCGAGCATGTTCAGCGCGTCGGCATCGAGCACTATGGGGCAGTTGGTCTGTTGCAGCTGCGACATGAGTGCGAGCGCTGTGCTCTCCTCCTTGCCCAGTCCCGGACCGATGCCCACGGCTTGATAGCAGTCGGTGTCGATAGCCTCCGAGTAGTAGTTCTCGCGGTCGACGAGGCATATAGCCTCCGGCACAGCCATCTGCATGATGTTAAGGTTGCACTGCGGTGTGAGTGCCGTCACCTTTCCTGCACCGCTACGCATACACGCTCTCGAAGCGAGTATTGCTGCGCCCGCCATGCCGCGACTGCCGGCTATGAGCAGCGCGTTGCCCATGGAGCCTTTGTGTGCGAAGTCATCGCGTTTCAGCATCAGGCCTTTGATGTACGAGGTCTCAATGGTGTCGTATAGCGAGGGGAATGTGTCGATGAAGTATTTCGAGAGACGTATGTCGAGCGTGCGCACCTCGCCTAAGTACTGCTGGCAGTCGGCGAAGAACATGGCGAGCTTCTTGATGTGCAGCGTCAGTGTCACGTTTGCCTTCACCACGGCAGGTTCCTCCTGCGGGCGATTGCTCTCCGTCATCAATCCCGATGGTATGTCGATGCTCACCACCTGCGAGGGCGACTGATTGATGTACTTTACGAGTGAGGCGAAGCCACCCGTCAGCGGTTCCTTCAGTCCCGACCCGAAGAGTCCGTCTACGACGAGCGTCTTCTCGGTGAGTTGTGGCGGTTCGAAGTTGGCAGTTATCTCTGTGAACTTACGCACTAAGCCTTCGCCGATGATGCGGTCGCGATTTTTGGCGCATTCCTCCGATAGGTGGTTGTGTATGTTGAAGAGGAACACATCCACCACGTACCCCTTCTCTGCGAGCATACGCGACATGGCGAGTGCGTCGCCGCCGTTGTTGCCCGGACCGGCGAACACCACGATTGGTGTCGACTGTGTCCACTGCTCGCAGATGGCGTTGCAGATGGCTCTTGCCGAGCGCTCCATGAGGTCGATGGATGCTATGGGTTCGTGTTCGATTGTATATTTGTCGAGCTCTCTGATTTGAGCTCCTGTTAGAATCTTCATATCTTCGGTTTTTTGCTTTTCTTTTTCAAATTACAAAGTTAGTGCAAATTGAAGACAATACAAAATAAGCGTGTTTATTTTTTTGTTTACTGGATAGCAATAATAAAGTCACTAAATAAAGTCATCAAAAAGTGCTGCGTACTTAGCCTATGGGCACAAAAAAAAGGGCTCCGCCGAGTCCCAACCTTTGTTAACCTTAAATCTAATACCATGAAAAACATTGCAAAGGTATTGATTTTGAGGCACATCGCCAAATTTTAGTGCCTCTTTCTTATGCTTTTAATATTGTAACAGAAGCTTTTTTGATGTATGTCAATAGTATAGGTGGTTTACAGTAGGAAAAGTAAGGTCAACAGGTGCTACCATAAAGCTACTTTTCCTATCGATCCCATGTCAAGACATGCAGGAATATTCATTGCCTTGAATATCCTTGCCATAGTGGCGAAAGTGATGCCATGTCCACGCTCCAATCTTGAGATTTGAGCTTTTTGCACACCTATTTTCTCTCCCAACTGTTCTTGCGTGAGGTTGTTTGCTTTGCGAGCCTGTTTAATGGCTTCTCCTATTCTGTATGCTTGTATAGCATCATCCACTTTTTTTTCAAACGCATCGCGTTCGGGAGTGCCAATCTTTCCAAAATTCTTATCCTGGAATTCCTCAAATGATGTCAGTTTCATTTCTTCCATTACTAAACCCTCCTATGTTTTCAAGAATGCTTGCGCACCTTCCGTCAAGACAACGCTGAATTTATTATCGTTCATATTGGTTTGTTTACTGCTGCAAAGATACATAAAAGTTTCTGAAACACGAAACTTTTGTATGTCTTAATAATGTTTTTTTCTGTGCAATATGCCTATGCAAGTCATCGTTCACCGTACGGAATCCAATCGGATGGCGAACGCAATCTGATCGGGCGGCGAACGCGATCGGTGGCAAAACGAAAGAAACCACAGCACCAAACAAGGTGCTGTGGTTTCCGTAAGTTTATGAATAAAGCTACGCTTTAGTATCTATAAAGTAGCGCTTTAACTGTCTTAAAGTAGCACTTTAGCACAGCTAAAGCAGCACTTACTTCAGCACTACCTTCTTGCCGTTCACTACGTAGACACCGCTCTTGAGAGCCTTTGTGTTCACGCGCTGACCATTGAGGTTGTAAACCTTTGCGTCCTCAGGCATGTTGTCGATGGTGATACCCTGGATGCCGTTAACCACCTCGTCGACAACCTTGAGCTTGTACGAAGCCGAAGCTGCCTTGAAGTTCTTGTCGCCAGCGAACCATACGGTGATTGTTGTCTCGCCAGTGCTGCGAAGTATTACAACGCCATTGGCTGCCACCTCTGCCACCTCTTCGTTAGAGCTGGTGTATGTGAGTGGAGCAACCTCTGATTCGTTGTATAGTGTAGCACCGCTGAAGGTGTTACCCTCACGCATGTTGGCTGTGTACTCCTCCTGGTCGAACGAGAGCTCTGGTGTGGTGCGGTAGTCGTTGACGATGAGTGTGCAAGAAGCAGAAGCTGCCTTGTACTCGTCGTTGCCTGCGAATGTAACGTCGATGTTCACGCGACCAGCCTTCTTCAATGTCACGTTGCCCTCTGCGTCAACCTCTGCAACGTCGGTCTTGTTGGAAGAGTATGTCACAGCGAGGTTGTTCGGATTCAGGAAGCCGAGGTCCTTAACAGTTGTGTTCGGGTTTGCAAGGTCTATCATTATCATTGTGTCTTCGAACGAGATGCCTGCGTCCTTCTTCTCCTTCTTAATCACCTTAATGACGTACGAAGCCTGAACCGGCAGATAGTCGTCGTTGCCTGCGAACTTGGCTGTAATGGTCACTTCGCCCGGGTTCTGCGAGAGCAGCACCGTGCCGCTACCGGTTACCATGCAGAAGTCTGTGTTGCTGCTTGAGTATTTAACGGGGAGGTTGAGTTCGTTGCCAGCCTCGTCCTTGATGGTCGGCTTGAAGCCGTCGAAGAGCGGAGCCTCGTCGGTGTAGCAGGTGTAAACGTCCTGCGGGAATGTCATCGTTACGGGCTGCGGCTGCTTCTTCGTTACGTTTATCTTGTAAGAATCCTGGCAAGCCGCATACTTCTCGTTGCCGTAGAAGTAGGCTGTGATGGTGGCAGTGCCCGACATTTTGTCGCTGAGCCATACCACACCGTTCTCGTCAACATCTGCGAGGTTCTCGTTGTCTGATGTGTAGACGATTTTGAGACCCTCGATAGCCTCGCCGTTCTCGCCCTTCACGGTAGCCTTCGGCGAACTGAAGTTGCGGATGGCGTTGATGTCGGTGAGGTTGTACTCCTCCTTCGGGAACGACATCGTTGTGGTCTCCTTCTTAGCGAGCGGAGTAAGCTCGATGCTCTGGACATAAGCCACCTGGCTTCCACCTAAGAGTTTGAATGTGCCGTCAGCGAATGGTACGTCCATGGTGATTGTGCCGTTTGCATCGTCCGTTACAGCAACCTTGTCGGAATAGTTCACGCATTTGAGTTCAGGAGCATTCTGGTCCTTGTACTTCACGGTTACGCGGTAGCCGTACGGGAACTTGCTGAATGTCGGTGAAACGGCGTAGCCCTGCTGTGTAGCGTCAGAGGCAGAAACTTTCTTCAGCTGCAATCCGCCACCGAAGTTGTTGAGCATAGCGTTGTGAACGGTGAAGGTGTAGCTGTCGCCGTTGAGGTCTACGAAGTCGAACTCGCCCTCCTTGTATTTGTTTTCATTGCCGAAGCAGTCGAAAGCTCCCTCGTTGCAGTCGAAGAGCACCTTTGTCGGGTCGGCAGCCTGGCGGTAGTCGATGGTGTATGAAGCCTCTGAGTCGAGGTATCCCTCGCCTGCATTAAATGTGGCTGTGATGGTAGCCTTTCCGAAAGCGAGGAATGATACTGCACCAGTTGTGGGGTTCACGCTGATAGCCTCCTCGTTGTCGCTTGCGTAGCTGATTGAGCCTTTTGCGTCAGTCGGAGTAACGGTAGCCGTCTTGTCTGCGAAGCTGTCGCCCTGACGTACGGTGAATGTCTTGCCGTCAACGTCCGCACCGAAGGTGAGCGATGTGCTTGTATCGGAAGTGCCGGCGTAGTAGTCGATGCCGTCAATATGAATGAAACCATTGCTTGATCCGCCCTTCATGTCAATGACCAGCTTGTAGAAGAGGTTCTTTGCTGGTGCAGTAATGTTGAAAGTGAGGTCGCCGGCGAATGTTGTTTCCTCTCCGAAACTGCCTGCAACAGTCTCAATGCCTGCAACAGTCTCAACGATGTCCTTGCATGTTTTGTCTTTGGCAACAACAAGATTTATAGAGTTCACCTTGTCCAGTTGCTTTGCCTCGCTGATTTTTACAACCACTTTGGTAACAGCCTTCGTGAAGGCAGCGTCATTAATGATAGACGCTACAGAAGCGTTCTTTTTGCTACCGCATCTGATGTGAGTCCAACCCCAATTGTTGTTGTTGAAGTTGCTCACGCTCCATGTGGCGTCGCCAATCTTGGCTGTCCATGTTTTTGTGTGCCCTGACATTTGTTGTTGTTTTTGTTCTCGTCAGGGAAAGTCAGCGACTTCCACACTGCCTCGTTCTGCGCCATAACCGCTGCGCTAACGAGCACGAGCAGGTTTAGCATGAAAAAGCGTAGATGTTTAATCATAATGCTTGGTTTTTTAGTTGTTTATAATTAGTTGTTTATTCGTTTTGCTTGAATTTGTATTGTTCCGCTTGAATATATTCTGTTATTGATGTATTACAACGCAAAGTTACTAATTAATTGACATATAAACAAGTGCGTTGGTCAATAAAGATTGCATTGTAATGTTTTATTCTCAACCGTTGCTGTTCGGTGAAACAGAAGTGTTAAAATGAAAATGGTCGGTTAGCATTGCGCCAACCGACCATTATGTCTTGATTTATCGGAAATCAAATCCTTACTCGCCAAGGCTGATAGCCTCCTGCGGGCAAACGCTTGCGCATGTGCCACACTCTGTGCAGAGGTCAGGGTTGATTGAATACTTTTCGCCTTCAGAGATTGCCTCTACTGGGCACTCGCCAATACATGTACCGCATGCGATGCAGTCGTCACCAATTACGTAAGCCATAATCTTTAATGTTTAAATTGTTATTGTTAAATGTTTATTGTTTGCTTAATACCTACTTTTGTAGTAGTTGCAAAGGTAGTGTTTTTCTTTGAGATACCTACAAATAGGTATTACATTTAACATTTATTTTCTCTCCAGCGTGAGTTTTATTTTGCCTACGAACACGGCGTGCTTGCCGTTCTGGTCGTCTGGGATTGGTTTGCCGTCGGCGTTGGGCGCATACTTCAGTTCGGTGAAGTAGGAGTGGGAGTGTCCGCCGAGCACGAGGTCGATGTCGTGGTTTTGTGCGAGCATGTCCTCGTCGTCAACGTCGTTCTCCATGCTCCAGCCGAGGTGGGAGAGGCATATCACCACGTCGCACTTCTGCTTGTGGCGCAGTTCGCGTGCCACCTTGTCGGCTGTGGCTATGGGGTCGAGGTACTTCACGCCGACGCACTTCGTCGCGTCGACCAGTCCGTCAAGTTTCGGCGACACGCCGAACACGCCGATGCGCACGCCGTTGCGCTTCAGTATGATGTAGGGTTTGGTGAGTCCGTCGACGACGGTGCCGCGGAAGTCGTAGTTGGCGCAGACGACGGGGAACTTAGCTTCGCGGAAGATGCGTGCCATGTTCTCCAGTCCGAAGTCGAACTCGTGGTTGCCTATCGCCACAGCGTCGTACTTCATCGCCGACATCAGCTCCGTTTCCACCGAGCCTTTGAAGAGGGTGTAGTAGGGCGAGCCTTGCGAGAAGTCGCCCGAGTCGAAGAGCAGTACGTCAGGGTTGGCTTCACGTTCCTGGCGTATCATCTCCATGCGGCGTATGAAGCCGCCTCTGCCGGCTACGAGCGTGTCGGCGAGGTTGGGGTTGAGCGGCATGATGCAGCTGTGCGTGTCGTTGGTGTGCAGTATCTCTATGGTCTTCTGCGCTGCCGCGCTGAGCGTGGTGGCAAGCGCAAGAGTTATGATGAATATGTAGCGTTTCATTGGCTTTTTACTCTTTTACTTTTTTACTCTTTTACTTTTAAAAGCTTTTGTGGCTGCGTGGTATGGGCAAGATGCCCATACCTCCTACTTTTTACTCTTTTACTCTTTTACTTTTCAACGATTGTCATGCGTCCCTCCACGGTGCGGTTCACCGCCTCACCCTTGGCGTTGGCAGCCTTGAAGTACTGCTCTATGAGGAAGCGCACGTTGTTCTCTTCGCCCGTGGGCGACACCACGTCGGTCTTCTTGCGGAATGCCTCCATGTGGTCGTTGCCCTGTGCCAGGTAGTCGAGTGTAGCCACGCGATAGTCGGCGTTGGGGTCGACGGGCTTGCCGTTGACAGTGGCAGAGACGAGTTTGCCGTCAGCCGTGGCGGTGAGGCGCAGCGAATGGCTCAATCCCTCGCCGTGGCGCATGGCTATCTGCGAGAACAACTCCAATACGTCGTTGCCTTTAAGCGTGAGGAAGCATATCTTGTTCTCGAACGGAGCCACGTCGAGTATGTTGCCGCGTGTCACGGCACCCTTGCTCAGCGCGGCACGTATTCCGCCTACGTTGTATATGGCGAAGTCGGGCTGCTCGTTGAACTTCGCGCTGCTCCATACGAGTATGTCGGCAAGCAGGTTCGACAGCGGACTCTCCGGACGTTTCACCCACAGGTCGGTGGCAGCGTAGCCCTGCACGGGGTTCATCTCCGCGTCCACCTGCTTCTTGTGTACGAGCAGGGCGGCGTTGGCGTTCTGCACCTCTGGGTCGGTACTGTTGTCGTAGCGCGAGTCGATGAGTATGCGTGTGCGCTCCACTGATGCTACCTGGTACTGCTTCGTAGAGCACGAAGCGAGGGCGAGCGCAAGGGCGGCAGCCGAAAGGCTTATGGTGTGTAATCGGTTCATTATATGTGAGTTTTGATTTTAATAGTGTAATGTTAAACTTTATATAAACATAGTGCAAAGATACTCATTATTTCTGATAAAATTTTGCCGAACGAATAAAAAGTCGTAACTTTGCAACCGCTTTTCGGCGTAACCGATGACGGGAAGATGAGTAGCCCGATTATGTTGCGCGAGAACGATAAACAAATTTAATTATCAAAAGAAATGGATTTAATTAAAGTTGCTGAAGAAGCATTTGCAACCGGCAAGAAGTTCCCTGAGTTCCGTTCAGGTGACACAATCACAGTCGCTTACAAAATTATCGAGGGTACAAAGGAGCGTATTCAGCTCTACCGTGGTGTAGTTATCAAGATCTCTGGTCACGGAGACAAGAAGCGTTTCACCGTTCGTAAGATGTCAGGTACAGTAGGTGTAGAGCGTATCTTCCCTATCGAGTCGCCGAACATCGAGAGCATCGAGGTGAACAAGCATGGTAAGGTACGTCGCGCTAAGCTCTACTACCTCCGCAACCTTACTGGTAAGAAGGCACGTATCGCTGAGCGTCGCGTTGTTGCTCCTTCAGCTGAGTAATCACCCGTCAGACAACAAGAAAAACAAAGGCAGAAATACATTGCGTATTTCTGCCTTTTGTTGTTATTATACCTCTTGTTGATATGTTCTGCTTTGTTGTTTATAGGTTGCAGAACTGGTCGATGAGTTTCTTGCGGAAGAGCCGTCCCACCTTCACATCCTCAACCTTATCGAACGGCGGATAGAAGCGGCAGGTGTTGTTTGTCACCTCCATGAGGTAGCCGAGGTTGATGATGTGCTTCTGGCTCACGCGCATCAGTTGGTTGTTCAGCGAGAGCAATGCATCGCTGCCAACGTTGCGCTTCAGGCGTATCGGTGCCTTCTGGTTGGAGAGTGTCATCTCCCACAGGCGTAGCTCGCGGTTGTAGGTGAGCACGCCAATCTCGCGTATGTCCACCAGTCGGAAGTCGACGGAGTTGGTGTAGACGATGAACTTGCCGTCGTTGCGGCAGGTGATGCCGTTGTCAGCATCAAGCGCGTTGTAGTTGCCAAAGTCGGCAGTTGGTGAGCTTGTGTCGGTAGGCTGATGAGCAGCAGAGGTGCAGTCAGCATCGGGTACGCCAGCCATCTCGATGCATACGCGGCGTATGATGTTGCGCAGCTCGGTGTCGTCGATGGGTTTCATCAGATAGTCGAACGCCTTGTTGCGGAACGCCGACAGCATGAAGCGGTCGTGCGCGGTGTACATCACCGTGCGGCACTTGTATTGTGGCAGAATGTTGGCACGTTCCAGAAACTCAATGCCCGAGATGTCGGGCAGCTCGATATCGAGGAACAGTACGTCGGGTCGCGTCTCGTTCACGAGGCGCAGTCCGTCCATGCCGTTGAGAGCTATGCCGCATAGCTGTGTCTCGTCGAAGGTGGATAACTTTTGGGCGAGTGCGTCAGCGGCAGCTCTGTCGTCGTCTACAATTACGATCTTCATCATAAGTCTTTTCTTTTTAGTTGTTATAGGAACCTCACTCCGTCGGGCACGCGCAGTGTGGCACGGCATCCGCAGACAGTTCCGTTGTTCTCTATGTTGGTAATCTCGAAGCGTATTTTGTTCTTGTTATGCATGTTGGTTATCGCTATGGTCTGCGATATGATGCCCATTCCGGTCTTCTTCTTGAACGTTCCGTTAGAGGCGTTGAAGCCCGGTCCGTTGTCGCTTACGCTGATGACGGTGGTGCGTTGCTCGCGGTGTACGTCGATGGTCAGTTCTTTGTGTCCGTCCCATCCCTTCAGTCCGTGTATGATGGCGTTCTCGGTGAGTATCTGTAGGAACATCGACGGCACGCGCACCTGCTCACGGTCTACGTCGGGTGCAACGTTGATGTGCCACACGAAGTCGCTGCCTAACATGAAACGCTCCACGCGGATGTACTTCTCCACGAAGTCGAGTTCCTCGGCGAGCGTCACGGCAGGCTGTCGCGACATATCGAGATTGGTGCGTATGAGGCGTGTCAGGTCTTGCAGCTCCGTTGCCTCGCTCTGTTCGGAGTTGACGATCTTGTTGTTCAGCACGTTGAACACGAAGTGGGGCGAGATGCGGTTGCGCACGATGTTGAGGCGCAGGTTCATTATGTCCATCTGTGCCTTCAGCTGTTTGCGTTTGATGTACATGAACCACAGTATGAGTATCAACACGAGTATCAGCATGATAGCGATGGCGAGTGTCAGCTGGTTTTTCGTCTTTGCGATGGTGGCGTTCTTGTGTTCAATCATCAAGTCGTGGCGCAGCTGCAGCGTGTCGCTGGTGAAGCGTGCCATGATGTCGGCTGAGCGCATGTTGGAGTGGTTATGTTCGAGCGAGTCGTTGTACGCGTAGTTGCTCTGCAACAGTTCGTAGGCGCGGCGGAAGTTGCCCACCTGCTCGTAGTACTTCTGTAGGTAGCGGTTGCGCAAGTTCACGAGTGTGTACTGCACGGGGTGTTGTGTTTCGTCGTTGTCTGCAATCAGGCGTTGCGCGGTGGCGATGTTGCCCGTCTTTGTGGCTATGCCGATGCGTATTGTCTTGCAATAGTGGAGTGCCGTGAAGTCGTCGCGCTTGTGGAAATAAGGCTCCACCTCGTCGAGGTAGCGTTGTGCTGTGCGGATGCTGTCGAGGTTGAGATAGACATCGGCGAGGTTCACCTTGCACAGGTACATGTCGAAATTGTTCTGCATACCATGGCGTTCGAGGTTCTGCTTCATACGCAGAAACTTGTCAAGAGCCTGTCGGTAGTTCTTTTTAAAGTAGTAGTAGTTGCCGAAGTTGTTTAGGAAGTAAGCCTGCATCGACGGCGACATCATATTGAAATGCTCCTCTGTAGCTTTATAATAATGTAGTGCGGTGTCGAAGTCGTGCAGCGAGAGGTATATCTGCGCCAGTCCCATGTAGAGTGTGACGTTCTCCTTCGGGGGCAGTGCGAGCGAGTCGACGAGGAAGAGTGCACGTCGATACCATTGCGCTGCCATCGGCATGTTGTTGTCCTGTATGTAGGCATCGGCAAGGTTGGCACACACCTTCGGCATGTTGTGTTCGGAGTCGCTGTTGGCAAGCAGTGAGTAAGCTGCCTTATAAAGTTGTATGGCTTGATGCTGCTTGCGATGGAAGTTGTGGTAGTAAGCCGCGCGACAGTTGTATGCGCCGGCGATGAGCGTGTTGAGTCGTCGTTTCTCTGCGTTGTTCAGTTCCCGTTTTTGTTGCTGTTCGGCGAAGCGCAGTATGTTCTCGATGTTGTCTTTAAAGCGTTCGGGACGGTCGGTAAGCGTTAGGTAGCGTGCTTCGCGCAGGCGGTACTCGTAGGCGGTCATACTGTCGGGCGCGGTGCGTATGCCGTCGGCGATGAGTTGCTTGACAGAAGGTGCAAGGGTCATCACCGAGTCGTCAATCTGCTTGAGTTTGTTTATGCGTGTTGAGTCGCTATTGTTAGCGTCGGGTGCGCTTCTGTCGCCGCACCCGATGGTCAGTAGCGACACAGCGAGTGCGGCGAGAAGCGTTGCGCATATTCGTTTAGCGAATGCTTTTATGCAGTTTAGTAGATTGTTCGGCTCCATTGTGTTTTGTTTTAGTTTCCAAGAGTAGTTAGTTGAGTATCAGTCCGTCGGGTGTTATGCTGATGAGTCGCTGGCGGTAGAGGTCGCCAACGGCACGCTTGAACACCTTCTTGCTCACCTGAAAGCGTCGCTTGATGTCTTCTGCGTCGCTCTTGTCGCCCAGGTCGCACTTGCCGCCGTGCTCCTTGAGGTATTGCAGCAGCGTGTCGGCGAAGTCGAGTGTCTGCTGTCGTCCTGTAGGTTGCAGCGTCACGTCGATCTTTCCGTCGGGACGGACGGTGCCGATGTATCCCTTCACGCGGTCGCCGGTGTGCAGGTAGCGGAACACCTGTCCCTCGTAGACCAGACCCGGGTAGCAGTTGTCGATGATCACCTTGAAGCCCATCTCTGTCTTCTGCCATACCAGTAGGTCTACCTCCTGCCCGTGATTGTAGAACGGGTGACGCTCTGCGAAGTACTTCTCCACCTTAGCCGATGCCACGATGCGGTAGCTCTCTGGGTCGATGTGTACATGTACGATGTAGCTCTCGCCCTTCTGCATACGCTTTTTCTGCTCGCGGAACGGGCAGAAGAGATCCTTCATCAAGCCCCAGTTGAGGAATGCGCCGTACTCGTTCACCCACGACACTTCGAGGTAGGCGAAGTCGCCCACCTTACACAGCGGTGTCTCTGTCGTTGCCACTGGTCGCTCGTCCTGGTCGAGGTAGATGAACACGTTGAGTTCGTCGCCCGGCTTCGTGCCTTCGGGCACATAGCGTTTCGGCATGAGTATTTCTCCTTCGTCGCCGCCGTCGAGGTAGATACCAAAGTCCACCTCCTTCACGACGGTCATTTTATTGTAGTCGCCGAGTTTTATCATATTGTTTTGTTGTTTTATTTATGCGTGAGTATGTCAGGATACCATTACCTTCCTAAGGTTGTTCTATCTGTCCGTCCACGATGTGTATTGTGCGGTCGGTGATAGAGGCGAGGTGTTCGTCGTGTGTGACGATGACGAACGTCTGTCCGAACTTGTCGCGCAGGTCGAAGAAGAGCTGGTGAAGCTCGGCTTTGTTCTTCGAGTCGAGCGAGCCTGAGGGTTCGTCGGCGAACACCACTGCCGGGTTGTTCACCAGTGCACGTGCCACAGCCACGCGCTGCTTCTCGCCACCCGAGAGTTCGTTGGGTTTGTGGTTGGCGCGGTCGGCAAGTCCCATGAAGTCGAGTAGTTCGAGGGCGCGTTTCTTCGCCTCCGCCGTGCCTTTGCCACCGATGTAGGCGGGTATCATGATGTTCTCGAGGGCGGTGAACTCCGGCAGCAGCTGGTGGAACTGGAAGACGAAGCCGATGTGCTGGTTGCGGAAGTCGCTCAGCTTGTTCGACGAGAGGCGCATCACGTCGACACCGTCAACGCTGATAGAACCACTGTCGGGCTTGTCGAGTGTACCCATTATCTGCAGCAGTGTTGTCTTGCCGGCACCGCTCGGGCCGACAATGCTCACTACTTCTCCTTTGTCTATATGCAAGTCGATACCCTTGAGCACTTGCAGCGAGCCGAAGCTCTTGGTTATTCCTTTTATGTCGATCATATGGTGTTGAGGGGTTGTTATGTTGTTATGTTGAGATTAGCCTTTCAATTCAAAATTCATTAATTCTTCATCGGCGTAGCCGACAATTCAAAACTCAAAATTCAAAACTCAAAATTTCTTCTTAATCCACTTTCCGATTGCCTCGTATGCACTCTGATCCTCGGTATGCTGCGGCTGAGCGAAGGTCATTTCGTCCATTGCGTCGCCATGCTGGTCGGGGAAGATGATCATGATGTTCGAGCCAGAGAAGTGGTGCTTTATCTCTTCGGGCAGATGCTCCAACGCATTCTTGAACGACACGGTACCCTTTCGTGCCGTAACCACTACGAAGAGGTGGTCCTTCTGTATGCTCTCCGCTATGCGTGGCATCTCGTTCCAGTGGGCCATCTCGGTGAACGAGCAGCGCATCGTGGGGTAGTGGTGCTTGATGTATTCGGCTATGAGCGGCAGTGTGTCGCCACGTCCGTGGAACTCCGTGTGGCACTCCATGTTGCACGCCAAGCGCGACAGGCGTTCGAGCCAGCGGTAGAAGCCAGGCTCGAACTGTGCTCTCGACGGTACTACCACCTTTATGCGGCGTATCGTGGGGAGCGGTTGGTTGAGACGAGCCATTATTATCTGCGAGTTGAGGCCGTTGAAGAGGCTCTGGTGGAACGCGCCCCAGAACTTCTGCGACACCTCTGGGTGCATGTGCATACCTATTATGATGTCCGTAGCGCGGAACTCCTTGAAGGCGTGGCGTATGCCGTTGGCAATGTTCGCTGCCACGCGCACCTGCGTCTGCATGGTCATATCTGCCGAGGCAGCATACTGTGTCATGCGCTCGAGCAGTCGGCTGCCCTGTTCCATGTTGTGCTGCATGTCATCGTCGTCGTACACCACGTTCAAGCCCACGAGTTGTGTGGTGTTCTTCGGGTTGCGCATGAGCATCGCCATGTTGACGAGGCGTTGCGCGTATTCGGGGTATTTCAGCGGGATGAGTATCTTCTCCTCGGTTGTTGGCTTCTCGTCGCTCGGCATCTCACGGTCGCGCAGCGTAATCTGTTGCGCCGCACGCTCGGTCATCATTGTTGAGATTATGCACGTCACGAGAATCATCAGCACCACGCTGTTCAGCATGTCGTCGGTGACGAGCGGCTTGCCTGGTTCCAGTTCTACGCGCATACCGATCATAAGCATGGCGATGGCACCGGCTGCGTGTGCCGAGGTGAGTCCGAACATCATGTTGCCCGACGACTTCGGCAGGCGGAACATGGAGGCTGCGCTATAGGCTGCGATGGCTTTGCCGAGCGTTCCGAAGCCTGCGATGACGAGCATGGCGATGATTATGGTGCTGCTCTCGAAGAGCAGTCGCACGTTGATGAGCATACCTACACCGATGAGGAAGTAGGGTATGAAGAGCGCATTGCCGATGAACTCGATGCGGTTCATTAGTGGCGACACGTGCGGTATGTAGCGGTTCAGAATGATGCCGGCTACGAACGCACCGATAATGCCTTCCAACCCCACCGCCTCGCTTGCTGCCGCACTCATAAAGAGCATCGACATAACGAAGATGAACTGCATGACGGAGTCGCTATAACGTCGGAGAAAGCAGCGTGTGAAGCGCGGTATGAGCAGGAACATGGCTACGCAGTAGCCCACGAACTTGCCCACGAAGAGCAGCCAGAACCACACGCTCGTCTCGCCTCCATAAGAGGCGACGATGGCGGTGAGCGTCACGAGTGCCATGAGTAGCGAAATCATTGAGGAGCCTACCGATAGCGTGACGCTTGGCTTGCGCTGCAGACCGTAGCGGCCGACGATGGGGTAGGCGATGAGCGTGTTCGATGCCATAAGGCATCCTAACAGTAGCGAGGCGAACACCGGGTAGCCGAGCAGCTTGGTGCTGGCTAAGTAGGTGAGGATGAGCGGAAAGGCGAACGTGAGCACGCCGAAACCTAAGAACCGCCCTTTGTTGCGCTTTACGCCCTCCATATCCATCTCGAGTGAGGCGAGGAACATGATGTAGTAGAGTCCTACTTTGCCAAAGAGTTCAAACGAGTCGTCGCGCGAGAGGATGTTGAAGCCGTACTTGCCGATAGCTACTCCGGCGAGCACCATGCCAATGATGTGTGGGATGCGCAGCTTGCCCATGATGATTGGGGCAAACAGAATGATGAGCATCACCACGAAGAATATCAGGGTGGGGTCGGTTATGGGGAAATAGCTTGCAAGATCGGTCATAAACTGATTTGTGTATTTTGTATTGTTTGCAAAGATAAGCATAAAAATCGGTAAATGCTTAATCGCTACAGACAAAATGAAAAAAAGGTGCAACAGGTGTTTGCCTGCTGCACCCACATTGGTATAGTGTGTCTTTAATAAAGTCGTTTAGAACTCTGCGCTCTTCGGAGTGCGTGGGAACGGGATGACATCGCGGATGTTCTGCATACCCGTTACGAAAAGGATGAGGCGCTCGAAGCCGAGGCCGAAGCCTGCGTGCGGACATGAGCCGTACTTGCGTGTGTCGAGGTACCATGTCATATCCTTCATCGGGATGTTGCGCTCCTCAATCTCGTTCATCAGCTTGTCGTAGCTCTCCTCACGAACCGAGCCACCGATGATCTCGCCAATCTGCGGGAAGAGTACGTCGGTGCCCTGAACGGTCTGACCGCTCTTGCCGCCGAATCCGCTCTCCTCTGCGTCTATCTTCATGTAGAACGCCTTGATAGCCTTCGGGTAGTTGGTCATGATAACCGGCTTCTTGAAGTGCTCCTCCACGAGGTAGCGCTCGTGCTCAGAAGCCAAGTCGTCGCCCCACTCGCATGGGAACTCGAACTTCTTGCCGTTCTGTATAGCCTCCTGCAGGATGCGGATACCCTCGGTGTAAGGCAGACGAACGAACTCGGAGTTGAGTACGCCTTCGAGACGTGCGATGAGGCTCTTGTCGATCATCTTGTTGAGGAACTCGATGTCGTCCTTGCAGTTGGTGAGTGCCCAGCGGATGCAGTACTTGATGAAGTCCTCTTCGAGGTCCATCAGTCCGGCGAGGTCGAGGAATGCCACCTCCGGCTCTACCATCCAGAACTCAGCCAAGTGGCGCGGAGTATTCGAGTTCTCTGCGCGGAATGTCGGACCGAAGGTGTAGATGGCTCCGAGCGCTGTTGCTCCGAGCTCGCCCTCGAGCTGTCCCGACACGGTGAGCGATGTCTGCTTGCCGAAGAAGTCGTCAGAGTAGTCGATCTTGCCGTCCTCGGTCTTCTTCAGGTTGTAGAGGTTCTTGGTCGTAACCTGGAACATCTGACCTGCACCCTCGCAGTCGCTTGCGGTGATGAGCGGAGTGTTGAAGTAGAAGTAGCCGTGTTCGTGGAAGTAGGTGTGGATAGCCATAGCCATGTTGTGGCGTATGCGCATCACTGCACCGAATGTGTTGGTGCGCAGACGCAGGTGGGCGTACTGGCGCATGTACTCGAACGACTGTCCCTTCTTCTGCATCGGGTAGTCGCTGCCGCAGAGTCCGTACACTTCGAGACTCTCGCACTGTATCTCGGATGTCTGACCAGCACCCTGGCTCTCTACGAGCGTACCTACGGCACTGATGCAGGCACCGGTGGTGATCTGCTTCAGCATCTCGGCATCGAACTTGGTGGGGTCTACCACGATCTGTATGTTCTTGATAGTGGAACCGTCGTTGAGCGCGATGAAGTCGACAGCCTTCGAACTGCGGTGAGTGCGCACCCAACCCTTTACGTTGATTTGGCTTCCGAAGGCGGTGCTACGGAGAGCGTCAATAACTTTTGTTCTTTCCATTATATTGTTTAAATTGGAAAGTTGAAATGGTGCGATGTCAACATCTCAACACCTCACCACTTCAACCTGTTTATGTTTTACTCGAATGCTCCCATGCGCAGCATCTCCACTTCCTTCTCTGTGAGGAAGCGCCAGTCGCCGCGGCGGAGGTTCTTCTTGGTGAGTCCTGCGAACTGTACGCGGTCGAGCTTAACGACGCGGTAGCCGAGGTGCTCGAAGATACGACGCACGATGCGGTTCTTGCCGCTGTGGATCTCGATGCCTACCTGGCTCTTGTCGGTGTCGCTTGCGTACTCGATAGCGTCTGCATGTATCTCGCCGTCCTCCAGCTCGATGCCCTCAGCAATCTGCTGCATGTCGTGAGCTGTTACGTTCTTGTCGAGGAATACGTGGTACACCTTCTTCTTCAGGAACTTCGGGTGTGTGAGCTTGGAAGCGAGGTCGCCGTCGTTGGTGAGCAGGAGCACGCCGGTTGTGTTGCGGTCGAGTCTGCCTACGGGGTAGATGCGCTCCGGGCACACGTTCTTCACGAGGTCCATCACGGTCTTGCGCTGCTGCGGGTCGTCGCTTGTTGTCACGCAGTCCTTTGGTTTGTTGAGTAGCACGTACACCTTCTTCTCGAGGTTTACGGGCTGGTCGTGGAATTTTATCTCGTCTGTGCGCTTGATCTTGGTGCCGAGCTCGGTCACTACCTCTCCGTTCACAGTAACTACGCCTGCCTGGATGAACTCGTCTGCCTCACGGCGCGAGCAGATACCTGCGTTGGCGAGGAACTTGTTCAGACGAAGCGGTTCGTTCGGATCGTAGTTCTCCTCCTTGTATTCAATGCGCTTTTTCATGCTGTACTTAGCGTTGGGGTCGTAGCCCGGTGTGCGCTGACGCTGCTGGTAGCCACCCTGGTTGTAGCCGCCCTGCTGTCCGTAGCCACCGCGGTTGTAACCGCCGCGCTGCTGATAGCCGCCCTGCTGACCGTAGCCACCGCGCTGCTGATATCCGCCCTGCTGACCGTAGCCGCCGCGCTGCTGATATCCGCCCTGCTGACGCTGACCGTAGCCACCGCGCTGCTGATAGCCGCCTTGCTGACGTGGCTGGTATCCGTTCTGCTGCTGTTCGCCGTCCTGGTTGTAGCGTGGGCGATAGCCCTGCTGACGTGGCTGATAGCCGCCCTGCTGCTGTTCGCCGTCCTGGTTGTAGCGTGGGCGATAGCCCTGCTGACGCGGCTGGTATCCGCCCTGCTGCTGTTCGCCGTCCTGGTTGTAGCGTGGACGATAGCCGCCCTGAGGACGCTGCTGATAGCCGCCGCGGTTGTAACCGCCCTGCTGACGTGGCTGATAGCCGCCCTGGCGTGGTTGGTAGCCGCCCTGCTGCTGAGAGCCGAGGCTTGAGCCGAAGCCTTCCGGACGGAAGCCACCGTCTTCGCTCTGTGATGAGGCTGAAGCCGAGTGCTGTGTGTGAATACGCGGGCGACGTCCCGTCACGCTGCGATACTCTTTCTGATAGTTTCCTGCGGCACGGCCGTAGCTCTCGCTATTGCCAGTAGTCTGATCCGCTGTGTTCTGTTCCTGATTCTTTACGTTTTCTGAATCCATAGTTACTTGTTGGTTTTTATTGTTTATGTATATAGCCTCACGGCTATTGTCGAATTATATCGGGGGTTGGCTTAAATGCCTGTGTAGTTCATTGGTGTGATAGCCATCAATTCCGCCTTCACAGCGTCGCTCACGTTGAGTGTCTGTATGAACTCGTGGATGGTCTCCTCGGTCATGTGCTTGTTGGTGCGTGTGAGTGCCTTCAGTGCCTCGTACGGATGCGGATAAGCCTCGCGGCGAAGTATTGTCTGTATAGCCTCTGCCACTACTGCCCATGTGTTGTTGAGGTCTTCCTGCAGCTTCTCCTCGTTGAGGATGAGCTTGCGCAGGCCCTTGAGTGTGCTCTCTATTGCGATTACGCCGTGGCCGAACGGTACGCCCACGTTGCGCAGCACGGTAGAGTCGGTGAGGTCGCGCTGCAGACGGCTCACGGGCAGCTTCTGTGCGAGGAACTGCAGCACGGCGTTTGCCATGCCGAGGTTGCCCTCCGAGTTCTCGAAGTCGATTGGGTTCACCTTGTGCGGCATTGCCGATGAGCCTACTTCGCCTGCCTTGATCTTCTGCTTGAAGTACTCCATTGAGATGTACATCCAGAAGTCGCGGTCGAGGTCGATGATGATTGTGTTGATGCGGCGCATTGCGTCGAACACCGAGCCGAGGCAGTCGTAGTTGGAAATCTGTGTAGTGAACAGCTCGCGCTCCAGACCGAGTTTCTCGCTCACGAAGCGGTTGCCGAACGCCTTCCAGTCGTACTCGGGGTAGGCCACGTGGTGGGCGTTGTAGTTGCCGGTGGCTCCACCGAACTTGGCGGTGAGGCGGCACTCCTTCAGTTGGCGCAGCTGCTCCTCCAGACGATATACGAACACCATCACCTCCTTGCCCAAGCGTGTGGGCGATGCTGGCTGTCCGTGGGTCTTGGCGAGCATTGGCACTGCTGCCCACTCCTCTGCGTACTCGCGGAGCTGTGCGATGAGCTCCTCGCAGAGCGGATAGTAGAACTGCTCCAACGCCTCCTTTATAGAGAGGGGTACTGATGTGTTGTTGATATCCTGTGAGGTGAGTCCGAAGTGGATAAACTCCTTGTAAGCATCGAGTCCGCCGATGCGGTCGAACTCCTCCTTTATGAAGTACTCTACAGCCTTCACGTCGTGGTTAGTCACTTTCTCGATGTCCTTCACGCGCTGGGCTTCTTCTTCGCCAAAGTTGCGATAGATGTCGCGCAAACGCTCGAAGAGCTGATGGTCGAACGAAGCAAGCTGCGGTAATGGCAACTCGCAGAGCGTGATGAAGTATTCGATTTCCACACGTACGCGGTAGCGTATCAGTGCATACTCAGAGAAGTAGTCGGCAAGGCGTTCGGTCTTGCCACGATAACGGCCGTCAATCGGCGAGATGGCTGTCAGCAAATCAAGTTTCATAATTGCTATTATATATAATATGTGTAATTACGGGTGCAAAATTACAAATAAGTTTTTATTTGTGTGTAGTTTTTTTGTGAAATAATGTGATTTGTGGTGTTAATGCGTAGTAGGTAAACAAAAAAAGCGAACAAGTTGTATAACTTGTTCGCTTTGTGTGGGCGTTGACGGATTCGAACCGCCGACCCTCTGCTTGTAAGGCAGATGCTCTAAACCAGCTGAGCTAAACGCCCTTGCTTCACAATTGCTTTGTTCTTGAAAGCGATTGCAAAGGTATAGTATTTTTTTGTAACCACCAAATGTTTGATGAAAAAAACTTCTTGTTTTAACATCCTATAACTAAAAATGGTGTGTTCGAGATTTTCGTTTTACAGCAGTTTTACATCCCTCAAATTACCGCGGCGTGGCAAGGTTGTTTGCCTGCTGCGGCAATGTCGTTGTACATGCTAAGCAAACAATGTTGCCACGCCGTGGCAATTTGAGGGTTGTTTTTGGCAGATGTTCCGATGGCTTTGCCTGCCTGCTTTTTTAGTTGCGCTTCTGCGTTATACCGCCGTTCTTGGTGAGTATGAGTGTAGCCTTCTGCAGTCCGCGCGACTTGTGTTCGAAGATGAGGTTGGGGTTGAAGCGGCGTCCTTTGAATATTGTTTCAAAGTGCAGGTGTTCGGTTGTGGCGCGTCCGGTGCGTCCGGTCAGACCGATAACCTGTCCGGCTTTCACCTTGTCGCCCACCTTCACGAGGTTCTTCGACTGGTGCGAGTAGAGCGTTTCGAGTCCGTTGGCGTGCTTGATAACGATGCACAGGCCGTAGCCGTAGTGTGTGGCTGAGCGTGTCACTACGCCGTCGAAGGCTGCCACTATTTCGTCCTTCGGCTTCGTCTTCAGGTCTACTCCGCTGTGTCGGCGTTTGCCTCCGTATGGGCTTATTACCTTTGCGCCAGGCAGCGGGTATGCCCATGTGCCCTTCTTCATCTCTTCGAGGTTCCACTTGTAGGTCGATTGTTTGGTGAAGACGTCCTCGGTGGTGAAGTTCTTGCTGTCGTCGAAGTCTACCTTCTCGCCAATGGTCGACACGTTTATGTAGTTGTACTGCTTCTCGCAGAGCAGTATGTGGCGGTGGAGTCGGTGACTGCCGAGGCCCACAACGGCGGTGGGGTTGATGCGTTTGCCGTCGATCATTATAGAGAAGTCGCAGTAGAACTTGCCACCGCGCTGTCCGACGATGGCTATGGTCTGTCCGGCACGCACGTGTTGTCCCACCTCTACCACGTTCTCGGCGTTGTTGGCGTAGACGGTTTCGAGTCCGTTGCGGTGGCGTATCACGATGGTGTAGCCCATGTCGGGGAACTTGCGCGAGACACGTACCGTGCCGTCGAACATTGCCTTCACTGCGTCGCCGTCCTTGGTGGTTATCTCCACTACGTTGTTCTTGCGCAGTGTTGCTTTGCCCACGGGCAGTGGGAAGGAGTATTCGTTCGGCTTCAGTGCATCGAGGTCGATGTTGAATGCGTCCGAACGGTCGAAGAGTCCGGGCGTGGGTACGCTTATCTGTTGCTGCTCAGCAGCGGTGAACTGTTTTTTTACGGATGTTGCCGATACAAGTGTGAGTGTGGCTATGGCTAATAGTAGTTTCTTTATTCGCATTATAGTTTTTTGGTTTATAGTATGATGCCTGAGTAGATGCGTCCCGACTCGGTGCCGAGGCGGCGTGCCGAGAAGTAGTTGTCTACGTTGTCGTACGTGCAGATGTTGCTTTCGAGGATGTTCTCTGGAGCCACACCTGCGAATTCGAGCAGCTGTCGGTTAGCGAGTGTTAGGTCGATGTGCCACTTCTTCTCAAAGAGTTTCGCAGGGTCTGCTGCATCTGCATTGCGCTTTATCTCCTGCTTTGCGAGTGTTGCCATGTCGAAGCCTGCAGCTTCAAAGGCGGCGTACACCTCTTCGCCCACCTCGAAGTTCTTCTGCGAAATGCCCGGACCGATAACCGCCTTCAGCTTCTTCGCGTCGGTCTTGTAAGCCACGCTCATGTCAGCAATCGCCTTGCTCACGATGCGTGCCTGTGTGCCGCGCCATCCGGCGTGTATGGCTGCCGTAGCGCGGTGCTCCTCGTCGTAGAGCAGCACTGGGATACAGTCGGCTGTCGACACTCCGATGCACACGCCCTCCACGTTGGTGAGCAGCGCGTCGACACCTTCGAGCAGCATCTGGCGTATGCGTTCGGGCAGGGCGCAGAACTCCTCGCCGATGATGCGTGTCTCGGTGCCGTGAGTCTGGTGGGGCAGTACGATGTGGTCGGTGCTGATGCCCAACTCTGCAGCTAAAAGGTTGCGGTTTGCAGCCACGTGCTCGGGCTTGTCGCCACAGTAGGGGTTTATGTTCAGCGAGGCGTGGTTGCCCTCGCTGGTTCCGCCGTGGCGTGTGGTAGAGAATGCACACACGCCGTCGGCTATATTATAATATGTAGGGCGCAGCGCAGAGTTACTCATTGCCTGCCTCCTCTTCGTATTCAAAGTCGTCGAGGTCTTCCACGTCGTCAACGTACTCGATGACGTCGTCGTCGATGTAGATAATCTCGTCCTCGCCCTCTGCTTCCAGCTCAGCCATGAAGCGTGTCATATCCTTGTCGCGGTGTACGAGGGTGTCCTCGGCGGTGATGGTCTGCAGCTTGTTGCTCTCCGAGTTGAGCTCCTTCCACAGGGTGTCCTTCAGCTCCTGTAAGCCTAAGCCGCTGACAGAAGAGATGAACACCACGGGTAGGTCGTCGGGCAGCGTCTCGCGCAGCATGTCCATGAGCTCCTCGTCGAGCAGGTCGCACTTCGTCACGGCGAGCACGCGGTGCTTGTCGAGCATCTCCGGGTTGAACTTCTCAAGCTCGTTCTTCAGCAGTTCGTACTCGCGTTTGATGTCGTCGGTGTCGCCCGGCACCATGAAGAGCAGCAATGAGTTGCGCTCGATGTGGCGCAGGAAGCGCAGACCGAGTCCCTTGCCTTCGCTCGCTCCCTCGATGATGCCCGGGATATCTGCCATGACGAACGACTTGTGGTCGCGGTAGTCGACGATGCCGAGCGACGGCTCGAGCGTGGTGAACGGGTAGTTGGCAATCTTCGGGCGTGCGCTCGACACGGCTGAGAGCAATGTCGACTTGCCGGCGTTGGGCAGACCCACCAGACCTACGTCGGCGAGCAGCTTCAGCTCGAGAATGATTGTCATCTCCTCCATCGGTTCGCCCGGCTGTGCGTAGCGCGGACACTGGTTGGTGGCTGAGCGGAACTGGAAGTTGCCGAGTCCGCCTCTGCCGCCCTTGAGCAGCAGCACTTCCTGTCCGTCGTGCATCACGTCGCACACGTACTTACCCGTCTCGGCGTTGTACACCACCGTACCGCAGGGCACGTCGATGTATATGTCCTTGCCGTCTTTGCCGTGACACTTGTCGCGACCGCCGTTGCCGCCGTGCTCAGCGAAGACGTGGCGCTGAAACTTCAGGTGGAGCAGTGTCCAGTAGTTGTGGTTGCCACGCAGGTAGATGCTACCGCCGTGACCGCCGTCGCCGCCGTCGGGTCCGCCGTTCGGGTTGTACTTCACGTGTCGGAGGTGCATGGAGCCTCTGCCGCCCTTGCCCGAGCGACAATATATCTTTACATAGTCTACGAAATTAGATTCTGCCATTGTCTGTATTTATGCTTTATTGATGAATAAAAGGACAACTATCAATCAATCAATCGATTGACAACTTGCAAAGTTACTGAAAGTCTTGCACATAAAAAAACTGCTTGCAGTTTTTTTTGTCGAGACGCATCGTAACTTATCAAAAGTTACGTGAAATATCGCAAATTACGGCATTTTTTGCAGATATTCTTTGTTTGTGATAGATGATAGAAAACAAAAACGGAGACCGCTTGGCCTCCGTTTTTGTTATTTCTTTGCTATATATCGCAGCGCATACACGAGCACGAAGGTGAAGCCTGCGAGCGGTATGAAGAAGGGCAGCGTGAAGTTGTCGGTAGAGTCGGCGATGATGCCCATCAAGAGAAATCCGCAACCGCCTACCGGTGTCATCATCAGTATCGACGAAGCACTCTTGGTGAGTCCGCCGAGTCCGCGCAGCGTCATGGCGAAGATTGTGGGGAACATGATAGCCTCGAAAAAGTAGTTGGCTATGAGTGCCAACACCGATATGTCGCGACCGAGATCGAGCAGCAGGATGGTTATGCACACCACGGTACCGAGGGCACACACGGCGAGATACTTCTCGGCAGCGACGTTGCTCATCACAGCCGCGCCGATGAAGCGTGCTAACATAAATACGCCTAAACCGATGGTGAGGATAGTAGAGCCTGTGGCTGCCTTCATCCAGCCCTGGCCCGTCACGAAGTTGATGAAGTAGGAGTTGATGGATATCTCTGCCACCTCGTAGGCAAGCAGTGCGAGCAGTCCGAACACGAACCAACGGTTGCGGAAGAGCATCTTCAGGTTGTGAGCGCCCTGCTTGGTGTCGCCGTCGTTCTCGTGCACTATCTCTGGCAGTTGTACGCGTGCGAAGACCACGGCTATGAGCAGCACGAACGCGCCCATGATGGTGTAAGGTATCACGGCATCGCCGCCTGCGCTGCCGTCGGCACCCTGAAAGAGGAAGCTGCCCACAACGAGTGTGGCGAACATGGAGCCTACGCCGTTGAACGACTGCGAGAAGTTGAGTCGTGATGTGGCTGTTTCTTTGGGTCCAAGCTCTGTAACATATGGGTTGGCAGATGTCTCAAGGAACACCAGTCCGCAACCGATGATGAACAGTGCCACGAGATAGGCGTAGAACGTGCCCAACATCGAGCAGGGGATGAACGCCAATGAGCCCAATCCGAACAGGAGGAGTCCGCTTACCACGCCACGGCGGTAGCCCTGGCGGTTAATGAACAGTCCGGCGGGGATAGCCATGAGGAAGTAACCCAGATAGGTGGTCACCTGTATGAGAGCCGACTGTGTGATACTGATGTCGAGCGCATTCTGGAAATGCTTGTTGAGCACATCGAGAATAGCGCGTGCGAAACCCCACATGAAGAAGAGTGAGGTGATGAGGATGAACGGCACAGCATACTGCTTGCTGCTCAAAGATGCTTGATTTTGTTTCATGCGTGCAAAGTTACTGCAAACCGAAGACAATACAAAATATGCTCGCATATTTTTATTGTTGAGGTGCAGCGTAACTTATTTAGAGTTACTGCAAACCGAAGACAATACAAAAAAATATGCTTGCAGTTTTTTTATGTGCAAGACTTTCAGTAACTTTGCACCTAATTATAAATATTGTACCCTATGAGCGTGATAAAAATAAAGGACAAGACCTTCAAGGTGTCAATCCCTGAAGCAGAAATTCTTCAAAAAGTAAAGGTAGTAGCCGATCGTATCAACAAGGATATGGCAGACAAGAACCCGTTGTTGCTCGCCATGCTTAACGGATCGTTCGTGTTCGCTGCCGACCTCATGCGTATGATCAACGTGCCGTGCGAGATTTCGTTCGTCAAGATGTCGTCGTACGAGGGCACTGCGTCTACAGGCAATGTGAAGCAGCTCATCGGCTTGAACGAGGAGATAAAGGGCAGAACGGTAATCATCGTTGAGGACATCATCGAGTCGGGACTCACCATGCAGACGCTGCTCAATCAGCTGAAAGAGAAAGAGCCGGAGTCGGTACATATTTGCACACTGCTGCTGAAACCGGAGTGCTTGAAGGTGCCGCTCGATATAGAGTATGTAGCCATTGAGATACCTAACGACTTCATCCTGGGCTACGGACTCGACTACGACCAGCAGGCACGCAACCTGCGCGACATCTACACATTGGTGGAGTAGGAGTTGTGAATTTTGAATTTCTAAAAATAAGTCAACAAATAACATTACATAATAAAGAATTCAGATGAAAAACATCGTAATTTTCGGTGCTCCTGGTTCAGGCAAGGGCACCCAGAGCGACCTGATGATTGAGAAGTATGGCTTCAACCATATCTCTACAGGCGACGTTCTCCGTAGCGAGATTAAGAACGGAACAGAACTTGGCAAGACAGCCAAGGGCTTCATTGACAACGGACAGCTCATCCCAGACGAGTTGATGATCAACATCCTCGCAAGTGTGTATGACAGCTTCGGCAAGGAGCACAAGGGCGTAATCTTCGACGGCTTCCCACGTACTATTCCGCAGGCTGAGGCCCTGAAGAAGATGCTCGCAGAGCGCGGACATAAGGTGGCTGCCATGATTGAGCTCGACGTGCCGGAGGACGAGCTGATGACTCGTCTCGTGAAGCGCGGTCAGGAGAGCGGTCGCTCTGACGACAACGCAGAGACAATAAAGAAACGCCTCGACGTTTATCACAACCAGACCGCTCCGCTCATCGAGTGGTACAAGGCTGAAGGCATTCACCACCACATCAACGGACTCGGCGAGTTGCCACGCATCTTCGGTGATATCTGCAGCGTAATCGACGCGCTCTAAATTCTCAACTCTCAATTATAAAAAAGTCCTCGAAAGTTGGTTGCAACCAACTTTCGAGGACTTTTTTATTCGTTGCTTTCGATGAACACAGTATTGTCCATTTCGTCGAGCGACTTCTTCTTCTTGTTCTCCTTCGCTCCGGCTTTCAGCAGACTTTTTGCAGCGGTGATGATGCTTCTGCCGCTTTCCGCTGTCGACACCTTCAGTTTCGTCATCTTCTCCATTGTGTTGTTCATGCTCGTTTCCACGTCGATGAAGCGCATACCGAAGTCCTGAACGCGCTCCACGACGACGTTCGCTGCGTCCATCATCGCCTGCTGATTGCTCAGCTGGCGCACCTGTGTCCACATCATCTCTAATACGCGCAGGTTCATGTACATGGTCTGCGGACCGAGAATCATCACGCCCTCGTCGTAAGCCTCGCGCCAGAGCGTGCTGTCGTTGAGCAGAGCAAGGTTCAGTGCACCCTCTATAGGCACGTACATGATGGCGAAGTTGAGGCGGTTGTATCCGTCGGGCAGATATTTCGTGTACTCCTTGCGTGCCAGTCGCTTCACCTGCGCACGCACGCTTGCCACGTGTGCTTTCAGGTATTCCGACTTCTCGGGCGTGCCGTCCTCGGCGTTCATGTATCGCTCGTAGTCGGTGAGTGACATCTTCGAGTCGACCACCACGTGGCGGTTGTTCGGGAAGTGGAGGATGAAGTCGGGCACGAGTCCACGACCGTCGTCGCCTTTTGCCTGTTTGCCCGCCTTGTCGCGCAGCGTTTCCTGCGTGTCAAACTGCTCGCCCTCCTTCAGTTCGAGGTCTTCAAGCAGCTGCTTCAGCTTCAGCTCGCCGAAGTTGCCCTGCACCTTCACCTCACCCGTTAGCGCACGTGTCAGTCGGTCGGCAGTCTCGCCTAAGGCTGCGCTCTTCTCCATGTTCACCTTTATCGTGGCATCAAGGCGTGTGAGTGCTTCGCTCTGCTGCTCCTTCGACTTGTCGAAAGCCTCCTTCATACTCTTCAGACTCTGCGTCAACGGATCGATTATCTTCGACACCTGCTCCTTGTTGCGTTCGCCCAACTCCTCCTGGCGTCGCTTCAGAATTTCCTCCGATGTGGTCTGCATCTGCTCGCGGATGAGCTTCATCTGGCTCTGCATCTGCTCGCGGTTCATCTCGCGGAGTGCTTCTATCTGCTTCTCCTGCGCCTCCTTTGCTTGCTGCAGCTGCTTCTCCTGTGCCTCCTTTACCTGTTTGAGCTGCGCCTCGTGCGTCTCCTTTGCCTGTTTGAGCTGCGCCTCGTGCGCCTCTTTCAGTTCGGCAATTTGCTTGCTGTGCGCTTCTTTCAGCTCTTCTGTTTGTTGGTTGTGCACGTCTTTCAGCTCCGATATTCTCTTGCTGTAAGAGTACACTACTACGCCAATTATGATGGCTGCTACTATTGCTATTATTATGCTTTCTATCATTGTTAAAAGTGTTGTTTTTATTAATTGTCAAATATTCAACAGCCAATTGATAGCTGATACAATCTTTATTTGTTTGCAGTCAATCTCTACGTTTCGTGTCTGTGTGAATGCTATAAGCGTAAGGTTATCGCAATGCAATGCTTTTGAGGCTTTCACGAGCGAACTTGTCTCTCTATTGAATGTCTTATCGCTGTCTATGTCGTATGCCACCTGAATAAGCTCCACTGCTTTGTCCTGATTGCATACTACGAAGTCAACCTCTTTTGATCGTGGAGAGGCTTTATAGTAGTATATGTCGAGGAAGTCGTTGCTGCATCTGCGTAGTAGTTCTGTATATACCACGTTTTCCAATCGCCAACCGATGTTCTCGGCTGCAAACGAGTTCTCTCTGTTGTTCTGAAGTCCCGGGTCGACGATGTATGCCTTTGCGTTTCTTATCCTTTCCTTACTCTTGAACGAGTGTTTGCAGAGTAGCTGTATAAGGAACGCCTGTCGTAGGTAGTCGACATATTTTTTCACCGTCTGGTCTGTTGTTCCCAAAAGTACTGCAATGTTACCATAGTTTACTTCCTGGCAGGCGTTGTTTATCAGATGATTGGCTATCTTACGTAGCACGTCCACATTGCGTATCTTGAAACGCTGCTGTATGTCTTTCGTCACAATAGCCTCCAGAAGACTCTGTACATATCCGCGTTTGTTGCGTATGTTCTGTAATTCGGGAAAACCGCCATTCGTTATATACTCCATGAAGGCACGTTTCGTCTCAGCCTCCACTTTAGTAGTCAAGCCGTTTGTCTGTATATTATGGTATTCGCAGTATTCGCGGAACGAGAATGGGAAGAGGTGTATTTCGTTGTATCTGCCAGTGAGATGCGTCGCCAATTCGCCGCTCAAGAGTTTTGCGTTGCTACCCGTAACAACAACGTGCAAATTGGTGCGAAGTAGTCGGTTTACAAACAGATGCCAACCGTCTACATCTTGTATTTCGTCGAGGAATATATATTTTATGTCAACACCATATATCTGATAGATGCACGAGAGTACCGTGTTCAAGTCCTCCACTTGCATATTAGCCAAGCGGTCGTCGTCGAAGTTGGCGTAGCCATACTTTACGTTGTGCTCCAACAGTATCTTGTGGCAAAGCGTAGACTTTCCGCTTCGTCTTACTCCGATAACCACTTGGGCAAGTGGACTGTCAAACTCGAATAGCTGTTCTTCGCGGCGCTTCACCCACTTCTCGGGATGATAGCCTTCAACATATTCCTTTTGCTCAGCCAACACCTGTATTATAGTTTTCTCTTCTATCATATGTACAGCTTTTTATAATCGATTTATAGATTGTGCTGCAAATATACATAATTTAATTGATTTATAGTATTTTACGCTGTCTTTATTTCGGTAAAATGCATAAATTGGGTGTTTCTATTTCGGTAAAATGCATAAAATGGGTTTTTCTATTTCGGTAAAATGCACAAAACGAATGCTTTTACTTTGCTAAAATGCATAGTATTTTCGGTTGTGTGGACTTGCTGTTGGGGAAAGAAAAGCCCGAAGTCCCAGTTCTATGGGGCTTCGGGTTGGTTGGTGAGGTGTTCTTGCTCTGGCAAGCGGCAAAAGCCGAGCGGAGATGTTGAGGTGTTGAGGTGGTAAGATGGTGTTACAGGAAGGCGATAGTCAGACCAGCCATCACGATGCTCACCATCGACATGAGCTTGATGAGGATGTTCAGCGAAGGTCCTGAGGTGTCCTTGAACGGGTCGCCTACGGTGTCGCCTACGATAGTCGCTTTGTGGTTTTCGCTGCCCTTACCTCCGAAGTTGTCCTCTTCAATCATCTTCTTCGCGTTGTCCCATGCTCCGCCCGAGTTGGACATGAACACGGCGAGGGTGAAGCCTGCTGCCAAGCCGCCTGTGAGCAGACCGAGCACACCAGCCACGCCGAGCACCAAGCCTACGACGATAGGTATGATGATGGCAAGCAGCGACGGGATGAGCATCTCGCGCTGTGCGCTGCGTGTGCTTATCTCCACGCAACGTCCGTAGTCGGGTGTCGCTTTGCCTTCGAGTATGCCCTTTATCTCGCGGAACTGACGGCGCACTTCCTGCACCATCGACTCTGCAGCACGTCCTACTGCGTCCATCGTTAGTCCGCAGAACAGGAAGGCAGCCATGGCTCCGAGGAATGCTCCTACGAGCACCTTCGGATTGATGAGGTTCACCTGGAAGAACTCTATGAAGTCGATAGTTGTGGCGTTGGTCGGGTCGAAGAGGTTGCCGGCTGCGTCAAAGTATTGCTTGCCGTTATCCACGGCGCGTACCATGGCTATTTTTATCTCCTCAATGTAAGAGGCGAGGAGGGCTAAAGCCGTGAGAGCAGCCGAGCCGATAGCGAAGCCCTTGCCCGTAGCTGCGGTGGTGTTGCCTAAGGCGTCGAGCGCATCTGGGCGCTCGCGTATCTCCTTGCCCAGTCCGCTCATCTCTGCATTGCCGCCGGCGTTGTCGGCGATTGGTCCATAGGCATCGGTGGCGAGAGTGATGCCGAGCGTCGAGAGCATACCCACGGCAGCGATGCCGATGCCGTAAAGACCGGTGCTAATCGACTTCGCTGAGAGCGACATATCGAAGCCGTTGGCGCAGAGGTAGCTGAGCATGATGGCTACGGAGATGGTCACGACGGGTATCATCGTCGATATCATGCCCGTTCCGATGCCTTTGATGATGACCGTTGCAGGACCTGTCTGCGAAGCCTCCGCAATCTTCTGCGTCGGTGCGTAGCTATGCGAGGTGTAGTATTCGGTGGCTTGACCGATGACCACACCTGCCACTAAGCCACTGATTACGGAGAACGATAGACCGAGCCAGTTCTCGATGCCGAGCATATATAATATAATAAAGGTGGCAACGGCGATGAGTGCCGCGCTGACGTTGGTGCCGAGTCCGAGCGAGTGGAGCAGTTCCTTCATCGTTGCGCCCTCCTTGGTGCGCACGAGGAAGATGCCGATGAGCGAGAGGAAGATGCCGATAGCCGCAATCACCATTGGTGCGATGACGGCACGCAGCTGCATGTCTGCGTTCATGGCGAACGCCGTTGCGCCGAGGGCAGCCGTTGAGAGTATCGAGCCACAGTAGCTCTCGTAGAGGTCGGCGCCCATGCCAGCCACGTCGCCCACGTTGTCGCCCACGTTGTCGGCGATGGTGGCAGGGTTGCGTGGGTCGTCCTCGGGTATGTTCGCCTCCACTTTACCCACAAGGTCGGCTCCCACATCGGCAGCCTTTGTGTATATGCCACCGCCTACGCGAGCGAAGAGAGCCTGCGTCGAAGCACCCATGCCGAAGGTGAGCATAGTGGTGGTGATGGTGACGAGGGCTGTAGCCTCTCCGTCGTAGAAGGCGTTGAGAGCGACGAACCAGATGGCGATGTCGAGCAGTCCGAGACCCACGACGACGAGTCCCATCACCGCACCGCTACGGAAGGCTATCTTCAAGCCCTTGTCGAGTCCGGTGCGTGCGCCGTTGGCAGTGCGTGCGGAAGCGTAGGTGGCGGTCTTCATGCCGAAGAAGCCTGCCAAGCCGGAGAACAGACCGCCGGTGAGGAAAGCGAACGGCACCCACGGGTTCTGCACCTTCAGCACGTAAGCCATGAACGAGAAGACGATGGCGAGCACTACGAACACCATTGTCACAACCTTATATTGCTGCTTGAGGTAAGCCATTGCGCCTTTGCGTACATGCTCGGCAATCTCTTTCATTCGGTCTGTTCCTTCGTCCTCCTTCATCATCGAACGGAAGAAGAACCATGCCATTCCCAATGCTACAACACTGGCTATTGGGATCAGCCAAAATACTGAGGGGATGTTGTTCATAACGTTTTATTTATTAGGTTGATAATAGATATTAGTGGTTGGTCGTTGCCGATAGATTTTGCAAATATATGAAATAAAACAACACGAAAAGGAAAAACGTAGAATTATTTGCGTAAAATATTTTGATACATATATATAAAAAGGCTACGGCACGAATGCCGTAGCCTCCTATGATTAGCATTAAGAGCTATTTGATTTGCAATAATCTTAGAGAATGAATTTGTAGACGTGTGTCTGCTTGCCTGTTTCTATGCGCAGCACGTACACGCCGGGGGCGAGGTGTGATGTTGAGATGGTGAGGTGTTGAGATGGTGAGATGGTGAGGTGGTGAGATGGTGAGGTGGTGATCAGCTCGCCGCTCACGTTGTAGAGGCTTGCGCTCTTGATGCCTTCGCCGGTGACAACAATCTGCGAGCCCTCGCGACTCACGCTTACGGTAGAAGTCGCAGCCGACCCGATGCCGGTGGGCACGTCGTGGATGAGAGTGAGCACGTCGCCCTCGCGCTTGATGTATGTGGCTGGCGCGTCTGTCACCTTCAATTCCATGTCTTCGCCGTTCTTCGCGCCCATCATCATCACCTTATATATATGTCCGTCCTCGAACGGCACACTGTTCTTGCGCAGCCAGTAGCTGTAGAGCGGAATGTCGAAGGCAGAAGACACTGTAACGTCGTCGTCGATGCCGTTGACAGCCACCGTCTCGCAGAGCTCCACATCCTCGCACATCATCTTCACGTGACCCTCATATGAGAGCTTCTCGTTGGTGCGCAGCAGAACGCCGATCTTGAACAGTGCGGTCTGCGACATATCGAGTACGCCCGACTCCACCTTCTGCTCCGAGTTGTCGCTGAAGAACACCTCAACCTTTGCCATGAGCGGCTTCTCCTCAGCCTTCACTACTTCGATGTAAGCTGCATCCTTGTCGTGTATGTTGTTGATAGGGTAGAAGTCGGTCTCCTCCTGGTCGCGTGTCGCCTCGAGCTTCACCTCGTAGCGTGCCGGGGCGAGGTCGGTGGGTATCGAGAGTTTAACGGGTATCTCCATCTCGGTGAAGCCCTCAATCTCCGTCAGCTGGTCGACACGTGTGTTCAGCACCACCTGCTTAGCCTCGTCAAGCAGCTGCACGCGCAGATAGCAGTCGCGTGGCACGCCGTTGAGGTTCTTAAGGTTGAAGTAGGCGTATATGCTTTCGCCCTGCTCAGCGTTGGCAGAAAGGCGTGGCTGGTTCATAAGCTGGAAGACGACATCCTCCGTAGAGCAGATCTCGGAGATGCGACCCTTGCCGTCGGTGAGCTCCACCTCGATTGTCGGTGCCTTCTTCATGCGCAGGAAGTCGCCCCATGTTCCGTCTTCGCCCATAGCTGCGCATACGGGCACGAGGCGGTAGTAGCCGTTGGGAAGTCCGTCGAAGCTGACCTTTGTAGAGAGTGTGTGCACCATGAGGTTGTCGGTGCCCATGCTGCCACCGTAGTCGCCGAAGATGCGCTGCGTAAATCCGCCTGTGGCGTGGTCGTCCGAGTAAGCCACGCTCTTGAAGTTGCCCTCAGCGTCGTATATAGCCACGCCCACGTCGCCCTTGAACGCCTTGCCCTTGTTTACGAACGAGGTCATCTCTATGGTCTGCTTCTTGTGTGCGTCGAACGCCTTGTCTGCGGCATCCTTCATCGTGAACGTGCCGCCCTCGTTGAACATCAGCTGCGGCATATTCTCAAGCAGTCCGGGGTCTATTGCCGGATACTTGCCGTTGTTCGGATGAGCCAGGATAGCGGTGATGGCGCGGTTGAACGCGAGCGGTTTGTTGCCGAACTCGTCGCCCGTCTCCTGCAGGCTGAGGTTGGTGAGCGAGAAGTAGGCGTCGCCTCCGCCGTCCCATCCGAAGTTCATGTGGAAGAGTCCGTTCTCGTCGAAGCCGTCGGTAACCCAGGCGTGACCCGAGCTTGAGCCGGCAGGGCGGCCCTCCAGGTAGACGGGGCAGCCGTTTAGCAGCTCCTCGCGCAGTATCTCGGAGAAGCGTGTTGCGCCCTCCATCGCCTTCGTCACGTAAGCAGCCGTATAGTCGAAGTGCTTCTGCAGTGCGTTGTATGCGTTCACGCCCTGTGTGCCGCTGAGTGCGGGGGTGTACTGCATGAACGATGCCACGCCGAAGTCTCTCATGAGCAGAGCCACGGCAGCTCGCTGCTCTTTCGTGGGCTGCACAGGGTAGCGGTAGTCGTCGAGCATGTTCGCCCAGTCGTAGTGTGACTGAGAGAAGTCGACGTACACGTCGTCGTCGTAGGCAGCCACCTTGTAGCCGTTTTCGCCTTTGCCCTGTGCAGGCCAGCGGTGGTAGCGCATTATCTGCGCCATAGCCGTAGCCACGCAGCCTGTGTAGGGATAGCCGCAGAGCTCGTTGTACGGCTCGGACTGTCCCCACTTGCTCTTGAGCAGCGGTGTGACGGTCTTGGTGAACAGGCCGGTGCGTGCGGGAGCGTGTGCTACGACTGTTTCCTCCTTCAGCGCCTGGTAGCCCTGCCTGTAGCCTTCGAGCAGCAACCTGACGCAGGGGTTGGCGTTGAGCGTGTCGAGCGTGTGCTCTTTGCTGTATGCGAGCACTTCGCCCATAGCGTCGTCGCCGGCAACGAGCACGAAGCCGCGTTCGTCGGCAGCGTTGAAGAGATGGTAGGGTGAGGGGGTGAGGTGGTGAGCCGGGGCTTTCTGGGCGTTGTCGTGTGGGAGTGTGATGTACTTTTTTGCGATCTGCGCCGCCTTTTGCGGGCTGATGTTTTTAGCATGAGCGGTTTGCGTGAGGGTAGCAAACAGGCACATGATTACCGATAATACGGTGCTGATTTGTTTCGGATTATGTTTCCTTTTCATTAGTAATGTTATTGTTGTTGTATGAGGGTGCAAAGTTACTGACTCTTTTTCAAACAGATATGCGTTTGAGCAGTAATAATTGTTAAACACATATACGGATACGTTTTTTTTGCGTATCTTTGCAGAAGATAGGCTGCACCTCAGCATAACACTCAAGCAAGCTTGATGTTCTGCCTTCGGTTTGCACTATCTTTGCAACGTGTATCTTTGTTGATACGTACATACAAAAATTACATACTATGCTATATTTGTTACAGTTTGCATGTCTGATATTAATGCTTATCAGCGCATTCTTCCTTGCCGTCACGCGTATTCACGTAAGATGGACAAATCGGCGGTACGAGTATTCGCGCTGGATGATATCCTCGGCGTTGCTTTTGATGGCAGCACACTTCTTCCTGCAGATGCACTATGGCTTCCGCGCCACGAGCACATACTTAGGTGCTGTTATTAACATACTGGTTTATCAGCCTTGTTTTACGCTTTTCGCGATGGCTATCTACAACGTTGAGGCTACCCACACCAAGCGCCGTAAAATGAACCTTATCTGCGCCGCCGTATACGCCGCCATGCTTGCCGCCTTCGCTGTGGGCTACAGCTTTAGCGGTTCCCTGAACATTGGCGCATGGCTTTACGTGATGCTTGCTCTCTTTTTGGGCAATATTGTCTACTGCATATACATGATAATAATAGAGATGAACAAGCGGAAGAAGCTCCTTGAGACGATGACAGCCACCGACATGCGCCCTTTCACGCGATATGCTTATGCCTGCCTTACGCTGCTCTTTATCACAGCCACCATCATCCCGTTTGCCATCCTTTCTACTAAGTCGCTATATATAATAGGTCCCTTCGGACTCGTAGCCACGCTCTTCTTCATCGTCAATTTTGTGGCGCTCGGCTTCAATTATGTTCCAACTGAAGAACTGTTGTATAAGGAAAGAGGTAACAATCTGACCGCCGATGCTGTCAACGCTGAGAGCGAGGAAGAGTCTGTCAAGTGTGACGTGCAGCAGTCTGCGCCTGAGACCGGCAGTGAGCAAACCTCCAAACAGCTACCTACCTCACGAATTGCCTTCATCCGGTCTGCCCTCGACCATTGGTGTGCCGACTTAGGCTATAAGGACTGCACAGTCAATATGCTGACATTGTCAAATTTGCTCGAAATCAACAAAACCGAGCTGTCGCAATACTTCAGCCAGTGTCAGAACACAACGTTCCGAATCTGGCTTAGCGAGATACGCTTCAATGCTGCCAAAAAGATGATGATGGAAAATCCTGACTTCAGCAACGACATCATCTCCTCCGAATGTGGCTTCTCCTCACGCTCCTATCTCTACAGAGTGTTTAAGGAGAAAGAGGGATGCACGCCTATCGCCTGGCGAGACAAGCAAGCATGATAGCCCGTTAAGATACACACTGTTAAGGTGTCTACTTCCTACGAAGTGGACACCTTTTTTGTTGGAAGTAGACACAGCGACGCAGCAATCAGACACTTAATTTTAATAAAAAAGTCTAATTTTGTAATGTGAAACGAAATCACATAATATAAATTAATCAATAACTCTAAAACATCATTAAAATGAAAAGAAGAAGACTTCAGCAACCTCCTCCTTATCTGGACAGGCGGTTTGCAGGCAATTCTGTTTCTACGCGGCGTTCCATGCGAACGTCTGCAGGAAGATTCATGCAGTTCTTCCTTTGTGTCGTGATGCTGATGGCGTTCTCAGTGCAGAAGGCGTCGGCAGACGATTGGAACAATGCTTGGATTAAGCAACGGTTCAATCCGGTTAATGCTACTCTTGAACTTGATATCCGCGTATATCAAGATTGGGGTGGCAGCGGTAATGGTCATTGCGGATTCTGCCGCGATGATGGTTATCTCACTGTTAATGTAGCAGGTAAGGAAATCAAACTTAGAGGACCCAAAAATGAATGGACGAGTCTTGAGGTTGGTGGCGACCAAGTTACCGGAATCGATTACAAGTATGTTCAATGGCTGGGCAAATTGACAGATCCGACCAATGGTAAGAAAGCATATTATTTAAGACTTATCATTCCTTTGAAGCAAGTCAATTCGAGCGAGAGCGTTACATACACTGGTAAATGGTGGCGTAGAGGACGCGACGATAATAATGTTACCCATACGGTTAACATAAAAACAAATTATGGTTGTACGAAAACCGTGATAACCGGTGGCAGATATTACGTGTTGAACCGTACTCCTGGATATATCATCTTTTTTAAGAAAGACGGAAAGGCTTCCGACTATTCCATTGATAGCTACGGTTCTTTCGTCTTATGTAACTCGGCGGGAGAGGAAATAAGCGGAATAGGTTCGGTCAGTGCAAGCAATACAAGCGGTTCGTTCTTCGTTCCGACTGACAAGATGAGCCTTGACAACTTCTCCGACTATAAGGTGAAGCAGAAGTATACGCCAAGCTATAACAAACAGGTGACATACTCTACGCTCAGTGACAGCCACACGCGCCCTGCCTATCCGCAGGTGAAGGAAATCAGCGCCGACTATAATCAGGTGACGCGCAAGGCGAAGGTGAACTGGAATCTCAGTGCGGCTCCGACGCAGAACTGCATTGAGGACAATATGGTGCTCACAATCAAGAGTACGGACAAGGCTACAAATGCTGTGGAGACAACCACACAGAATATCCAGTATATGGCTGGTAAGACAGCATACAGCTATGAGTTTGACGTACCTTTAGGCAAGAGCCTGAATTATAAATTCAGCATTAAGCGTTCGCATACAGGCAACTCAGATGTATGGAACAACGCTTTCAGCAAGCATACTTCTCTATCGGCTTCTGCAAAGCACAGCAATGTTACAGCAGGTTCTGTACATGCCGTGCTGGACGAGGAAGCCAAGACTGCCACTATCACTTGGCAGACAGAGGGCGACATCTGGAGTTCGGGCACCAAAGCGGTGATTACACGTATCAACGTAACAACCAACACTACCGACAACATCGAACTGTCGAAGGAAGAATTCCTCAGCGGCAAGTATGTTGACGACATGATAATGGTGTGCAACGAATATCGTTACCGCCTCACGGTGAAGCCTACCGAGGCTTACGGCACACTACCTACAGTGGCTGCGCCTGAGTCAGTCATGCCCACAAGCATAGGCAATCTTGTTGCGTTCACAGCCGGCAAGGGCTACTACTCTGACCGCGTTGAACTGGCGTGGAGCAGCAAAGGCAACTTTGAGCGCTTCGTAATCAACCGCAAGGAGCATGGCGCTCCCGATGCAGACTATAAGCAGATAGCCGTTACTGAGGGCAACGAGGCTCAGAACGACTACTACTACAACGACGTTAATGCTATACCTGGCATCGTATACGATTATCGCATACGCGGACAGGTGATGTGTTCGGGCAAACTGATTGAGAGCGACGAGAAACTTACTGACGTTGGTTTCCGCACACCGACGGGTGACATCTACGGACGCGTGACGTTCGAGAGCGGCCAGGCTGTGTCGGGCGCAAAGGTTAGCGCTGAGCCTACGGAAGGTTCGGGCGTTCCGGGCAAGTCGTACGTGTTCAGCGGAGCGTCTAATCTTACCGTCGACAACGACCAGCTTCTGAATGACGCCACGCAAGCAGTTACGCTTCAGGCATGGGTGAGAGCAGCCAAGGAAGGCACCATCATCGAGAAACCAGGCATGTACAAGTTGGCGTATAACGGCAAGAAGATTGAGTTCACGGCTGGCACTCAGACGCTGAAGACTCCGAAGAAGCTCAGCGACTACGTTTCTTCTGACCAGTTCGTGCATCTCTCAGCCGTGGCAAACGACACACACCTTTATATATATGTAAACGGACTGGTTGTGGCAGAAGCCGAGCGTACGGCTCAGATTACGGGCAATAACAATAAGGTGGTGATGGGCGAAGGCTTCGAAGGAGCCATAGACGAGGTGCGTCTGTGGAACAAGGCGCTCAATGCTGACACCATCGCAAGCGACTACAACCGCTACCTCGTAGGTAATGAGGACGGTCTGCAGGCTTACTACACCTTCGACTATTCGGTTGACGACGCCTTCTACGACATCTCGTACAAGGGCACTAAGTACAACATGAACCATGGTGTGGCTACGAATGTTACGACCAGTTCGAAAGACATTCCTACTTTCGCACAGCTCGGCTACAGCAGCTACACAGCTACAGACGGTTCTTATCAGATTCGTTCGCTGCCCTACACCGGCAACGGAACTACGTATATGATTGTGCCGACACTCGGCATACATCAGTTTGCATCGGCAAAGGAGCTGCGCCTCATCAACTCGCAGGCACAGAGCCACACCGTGAACTTCACGGACAAGTCGTCGTTCAAGATTTCGGGTAAGGTGATGTACAAGGGTGGCAACGTGCCCGTTGAGGGAGTGTCGTTCGCCGTGGACGGAGTCACCGTTATGGACGGCAAGAGCAACATCGTGAAGACCGACGCTCACGGACAGTTCACCATAAGCGTACCCGTAGGACAGCACGAGGTGAAGGCTGTGCTTGCCAACCATACGTTTGAGAACGGCGGCAAGCTGACCAACAGCGACGGCACCGACCGCAACTATCAGGACGACGACAACGGATTCGAAATCTTTGACGTTACAACCGTACGTTACATCGGACGTGTTGCCGGCGGCACCAAGCAGGAAGCGTTCCCCGTGGGCCACTCGCTTTCGAAGAACAACCTCGCTGACGACGTACGCATCGAGCTTACATATCAGAACGATGCCTACCAAATGACCGCCACTAAGCACGAGGAAACCCTCAACCACTTCAAGGGTGTATATGCCAAGAAGCAGTACGACAACCGCGTGGTGTACGAGGGCAACAAGATTACGATTTATCCTAATGCCGAGACGGGTGAGTTCTTTGCCGACCTCATTCCTGAGAAGTATAAGATTAATGTAGTGGTGCCCGGCCATGACAACATCCCGGGCAGTGGCGAAGACCTCAACTTGAGCAACGAGTTTGCAAAGCAGAGCGAGGTGAATGCTTATGTCGACTCTATCTCTACGCAGGGCAAGTTTGTCAATTGCAGTGACACCGTATATTACAACAAGAAGCAGCAGTTCATCAAGCGCTACACTCCGTCAATCATCGTGAAGGAGAAGGTGAAGGGTAAGCTTCAGGACTTCTTCGGAAAGGAAGAACTCAGCATTGCTACCCTCGACCAGACAAAGACCATAAAGGTAAAGACTTACAATCCTGACAATGCTGCACAGCCTTACACACTCGGCGTGCCGGTGTATGAGCAGGGACAATACGTCACTTATCACATCACCACAGCTGAGGTGTACGAATATAAGGATAAGGACGGCAGACGTAAGGATGGCGTTAAGGAAGACATCGTGCCAACGCCTGAGGCTAAGCTGTCGTTCTCAAGAGGCGACATTGCGTACGGAACGCAAGAAGACATCACTACCGACGAGAAGGGTGAGGCAGAATGGACATTCCAGGTGAACAATCCGGAAATGACCTCGGCTCTGCGCTCTGCCGCTATGGATATGACCTACAGCGAAAACAGCGAAAGCACATCTTCTACAACAATCAACTGGAAGGGTGGCTTTGACGGCAAGGGCAACACTAAGGCTATCGTAATTGGTGCAAAGACTTTAGGTTCGGACTTCGTAACGAACGGACCGGACAAGGTGCTCTTCGTGCTGCGCGACCCGCCGGGAAGCAACTCGTATGCTTATCTTGAGAAGGGCGTGACAGTTACTTCTACAAGTACGTATGAGGGAAATGTCACTAACGAGGGAGTATTGAACAACGAGGCAAAGGTTGGTGCCAAGGTCATCACCTTCACCGGTCTTGGTGCCGGAGTAGTGAACGAGAACGATGTGAAAAACGAATTCTCATTCGGCGCTTCTCACAGTGAGACAATCGGTGGTACTGACTCTGACACAAAGACGATGACCACTACCACACGCTTCGAGACAAGTAGCGACCCGCAGTATGTGGGAAGTGACGGCGACCTCTTCGTAGGCTATTCTACTAATATCGGCGTGGGCAAGACCGAAAACATCGCCGTTACTACACGTGAGATGTATCTCGCCAATCCTTCAGAATACGAACTGTTCGGCAGTGTTACTCCTGAAAGCAACGAGTATCTGCTTGTGAAGACTACTGGTCTGGGACTTTCGCAGAAGTATGGCACTATGTTCACCTATCCGCAGGTACACATTGAGCAGGTGCTGCTGCCTAAACTTGAGGATGTACGCAACAAGTTGCTGCATCAGCAGGCTGAAGGTGTAGACTTCCAGGCTATGGCTAACAATACCAAGAAGCCTGTTTACGTTTCTAAGCTTGCTGTAGACGATCCTAACTTCGGTAAGAGCAACAACGACAAGGTGTTTAAGGGTGCCAATGCCAACACCCCGACAGACGGACCGAGTTACAAGATTTACGCTCCTGCAGGACAGCCGTTGAAGGAGGATACTATCATGTTCCTCAATCAGTCGATTGACAACTGGAAGATGCAGCTTCGCAATAACGAGGGACAGAAGGTTAAGGCAGAACTCATGCAGAACCATTCGTTCCAGGGCGGTGCTTCTTATGAATACTCTGAGGAGTATGAGGTTGGACGTTCGGAGACTCAACGCTTCTCTATCTTGATTGGCGCTCAGTTCACCAACAACTTCGGATGGACACTCAATGGCACTGGTATGGTGCTCACTGTAGACGAGAGCTTTACCACTGAACACGGCGGCGAGTTCTCAACCGAGGAGACGGCACGCCACTGTAAGGGTTACGTGCTTGCGGAGGAGGGCTCTGACTACCTCTCTGTAGACGTATGCCGCGAGGCAGGATATAAGGATGGCGACCAGTACATCAACTACAAGGATATGAAGAATGAGGAGGGACAGACTTTCTCTACGTTCATCTTCAAGACCCGTGGCGGTGCGACGTCTTGTCCTTACGAGGGCGAATACAAGACCAAGTATTACGAGCCGGGACAGCACGTGATAAATGAGGCTACTGTTCAGATGGAGGTGCCGGAGATAACCGTGGAGAAGGATTTCGTCGAGAATGTTCCTTCGGGCAAGTCGGCTTACTTCACGCTCTATCTGCGCAACAACTCGGAGTCGCAGGACGACAACTGGTATAACCTCGTAATCGACGACAGCAGCAATCCGAACGGAGCACAGCTGCTCATCGATGGCGCACCGATCGGCAACGGCAGAGCATTGCTCGTGCCGGCAGGCGGTACGCTTACGAAGACACTCGAGGTGCGCAAGGGTTCGGTGATGAACTATGACAACCTCAGACTGATGTTGCAGTCGCAGTGTCAGTGTGACCCGACCGACTTCCAGGGCGACATCTACGACGACGTGACGTTCAGCGTACACTTCACGCCCTCGGCTACGGACGTGAGCCTTAAGAAGCCGACGGACAACTGGACGTACAACACGAAGTTGCCTACGGCGGAGGTGAACGGCGTGCAGAAGCATTACATGGACGTGGTGATTGACGGCTTCGACGTGAACTATGACAACTTCCACCGCATCATGCTGCAGTATAAGCCGTCGTCGGGCAGCGACAACGACTGGACGACGCTCATGAGCTACTATAACGACCAGACTCTCTACGACCAGGCGGTGAACAACGGCATGAACGCGGAGATGATAAAGGCGGCAGATGCGGGCTGCATCAAGTATCGCTGGTTCATGGACGACCAGCAGGATCAGCGTTACGACCTGCGCACGGTGGGTACGAGCATGATCAACAATGAGGAGGTATATAACTATTCTGCCGTACACAGCGGCATCAAGGATATGTATAATCCGCGCCTCTTCGGTAGCGCACAGCCGGCGAACGGCGTGCTCACCGTGAACGACGAGGTGATGCTGACGTTCAACGAGCCGATAGCCGACGGACTGCTCACAGACAACAACTTCTCGGTAACGGGCATACGCAACGGCGCACAGACTGACCACAGCGTAAGCGTACGTCTGGACGGCAAGAACGACGAACTCGTGTCGGAATTCCAGCGCAACTGGAGCGGCAAGAATCTCACCATCGAGATGTGGACACTTGCCGACAAGCCTCAGGACGCTGTGCTCTTCAGCCAGGGCAACGCCAACAGCTCAATAGAACTTGCAACGACGAGCGACAACCGCTTGAAGGTGAAGGTGGCTGACAAGACCATCGTCAGCGACAAGGCGTTCGACTATGAGCAGGGCACATGGGCACACGTGGCTCTCGTATATAACAATGAGGGTAACGTGTCGGCTTACTATAACTACGAGCAGCTTATCAGCGCAGCTGAGGTGGGCGAGTATAACGGCGAGGGTGCTTACGTGTTCGGAGCCAGCGTGGACGGAAGCGGACACTTCGCAGGCAAGATGCACGGGGCACGCATCTGGGACAAGGTGATGACACCGGCACGTCTGCAGACCAACTCGCTGACCATGCTCTCCGGAGCCGAAAGCAATCTCATCGCCTACTATCCGATGGCGGAGGCTAAGGGCAGTGTTCTTGCCGACAAGGCGCACGGCGCTAACCTTGAGATGCGAGGCGGCGAATGGGCTAATCCCGAAGGACGCGCAGCAGCGTTCAACGGTAAGGACCAGTATCTGAAGCTCTCTTCGGGCAGTTCGTGTGTCGTAGACAGCAGCATGGACTACACCATCGAGACTTGGTTTAAGGCTGACGAGGCTCAGCAGACAGCCACCATTATCTCCAACGGACGTGGCGACGGTGAGGAAATGGGCGGTTCGCTCAATCTCTTCGCTCTCAATCTGGAGGAGGGCAGATTGGTATTCCATAACAATGGAGTGCGTGTGGCATGTGACGGCAGCTTCGCAGACAACGACTGGCACCACGTGGCAGTGGCTGTAAACCGCACGAGCGGACGCGGTCAGATCTATGTGGACGGCAAGCTGAACACTTACTTCGAGGCAGCCGACCTTGGTGGCATAGCAGCGGCTTACATACATCTCGGTGCTCGTGTGTGGACTCCTGCCGACAACCTGCAGCAGGAGAAGGCAGACAACTTCTTCAAGGGCGAGATTGACGAGGTGCGTGTATGGAACCTCTATAAGAGCGAGACGCTCGTGGAGAACGGCAACAGCAACCGACTCGATGGCACCGAGAAGGGACTCTTGGCTTACTATCCGTTCGAGACATACATCGAGTGGCAGGGTGTGAAGGAACTCCAGTTCTCTCTTATGGACCAGAAGCAGCAGGCTGACCCGACACAGAAGGTGCCTGACGCTGTGGCTGTAGGTGGCGACGTGGAGACCAAGGCTTCTGCTCCGGTCAAGGCAAAGGGACCTGAGAGCAAGCTGCTCTACGACTTCGTGGTGAACAACGACGCGCTCATCATCAACCTGAAGGAGCCTTACGAGCGTATAGAGAAGACCATCGTGAAGTTCACGGTGGACGGCGTGCGCGACAAGAACGGCAACGAGATTCTCTCGCCGATAACGTGGAGCGCATACATCGACCGCAACCAGCTGAAGTGGAGCGACAACGCTCTCACCGTAGTGAAGAAGCTCAACGAGGAGAAGACGCTCAAGGTGAAGGCACTCAACAAGGGTGGTTCGATAGAACACTTCACCGTAGAGAACCTTCCTTCATGGCTGGAGGCAGAACCCGCAAGCGGCACTATCGACCCGACTTCGTCTGCCGACATCGTGCTGACCATCGACCCGAGTCTGAACATCGGTACATACGACGAGACTCTTTATCTGCGTGGCGACAACAACGTGGTGGAGGCTCTGCAGCTCACGGTTAAGGTGGAAGGCGAGAAGCCAGAATGGACGGTCAATCCGGCTGACTTCAAGTACAATATGTCTGTCTTCGGCAAGCTGTATATTAATAAGGTATACTCTTCCGACGAGGAGGATATGCTCGCTGCGTTCAGCGGCGGAAAGTGCGTAGGCGTTTGCAATAACCGCTACTACAAGCAGAACGATATGTATTACGCCATGCTCACGGTCTACTCTAACGATGTCAATGGCTCCGACCTTGAATTCCGCATCTGGGACGCAAGCACAGGACAGACTTACATCGCACAGAGCGAGAAGCCTATAAGCTTCGAGAACAACGCCGTAGTGGGCAGCCCGTCACAGCCTGTGCTGTTCACAGCTAAGGACTATCGAGTGCAGAACATCACGCTGAACGAGGGATGGACGTGGATATCGACGAACATCGCATCCGACAAGCTCTCTGACCTCAACAAGCTTCTTGCCGACGGCAAGTGGACATCAGACGACCAGGTGAAGAGCGAGCAGTACGGCTTCGCATCATGGACAAAGCGCAACGGATGGGTGGGACAGCTCACCGAAATTGACAATGACCAGATGTATCTCGTACACAGTTCGCAGCCGCAGAGCCTGCATATCTCAGGACCGGCGGTTGACCCGACATCGCACAAGCTCACCATCCGTGGAGCCAAGGAGGACGGCACACCGCGCTGGAACTACATCTCGTATCTGCCTTCGGACAACTTTACGCTCAAGGAGGCTCTCGCCGGCTACGACGCTAAGGAGGGCGACATCGTGAAGTCGCAGACACAGATGGCGATGTACAGTGGCAATCTGGGATGGATCGGTAGTCTTACATACATGGAGAATGGCAAGGGCTATATGCTCCAACGCCAGTCGCAGGACGACGCTCAGCTGCAGTATCCGTCGAAGACTTCCGTAGGACGCAAGGCTAAGGCTGCGATGGCAGCTGCCAAGAACGCTGACGGCACAAACGCTTACTTCCCGTATTCAGCCAATATGACGGCTGTTGTAGAAGTAGAGGGCGTAGAGCTGCAGCAGGGCGACCGCCTCGTAAGCTACGTAGCAGGCGAGCCGCGCGGCTATGCTGAGGGTATAACCCTGCCCGACGGCAGAACCATCTTCATGCTCGCCGTGGGTGGCGACAAGCCAGAGGCTGTGGACGTGACGATAGAGCGCGGCGGCAACATCATCGCCAAGGCACCGAGCGTCATCAGCTATGCTGCCAACAGCAATGTCGGCACCATCAACGAGCCGATGCACATCAGCTTCCTCGGCACAGAAGGCGGACTATATGTATATCCGTCGCCGTTCTACTCGCAGCTGAAGATACGCGCCATGGTAGACCGCGATGCCTACACCGATGTCTACGTGACAGATATGAGCGGTAAGCGAGTCGTAGCATGGAACGACTGCAACGCTGGCGGCAATGTGGACATCACATGGAACGCTGGCAACACGGTTCCGGCTGGTGTGTATATCGTCAGCATCACCGTAGACGGCAACGTCTACTCGATGAAAGCTATCAAGAAATAATATTAACAGAAAATCTATATGAAGTATATAAAGTATTCATTGATTGCCGCATTGGGTTTCCTCTTCGTGCAATGCACCGAGGAAAGCGACAAGACCTATCCGCAACAACCCGCTCCCCAGTGGAGCGTGGTTGAGGAGGACTTCGTAAGCGAGGCTCCGGCGTGGCAGGTGGCGGACAACGCCCCGGCTTCCGCCCCAGGGTGGAGAGCCGACTTCACTGGCAATGCCTCGGTGCCGTCGTGGACCGATCCCGACAAGAGCGTCTATCCTATGAGCATGACCGCCGTGGTGCGTCTCAGTCCCGTTCTCGAAACCCTTGCCGCCGACGGCGACATGATGGCAGCCTTCATTGGCGGCGAGTGTCGCGGTGTGGCTAAGAAGGTGATGAACGACGGCGTGCGCCTCTTCTTCATCCACGTGAAGGCACCGTCCAGTGAGAGCGGTGATGTGGAGTTGCGCTATTACAGTGCAGCTGCGAAGCGCGTCTACGTTTCCGTGGCATCAGACGTAAAGTATGAGGTGGATAAGATTTACGGCACAGCCGAGAATCCTGCTTTCCCCGACTTCGAGCAGTCAGGTCCCTTCCCCGTACCCACAAAGGCATGGGTGAAGGTGGACAAGGCACAGCTGCCGTTCACAGTAGCCGCTGGCGATGAGCTTCAGGCTTTCGTCGGCGACGAGTGCCGCGGCATCAAGCACGTGGAGAGCGAGGCTGATATGCTCTACTGCTATGACATCCTCGGACGTGCAGAGGGCGAGCAGGTGACGTTCCGCTACTACAGCGCGGAGAAGAAGCAGGTGTTCGTTTCCGAGCAGTCCTTCGTTATCGGCAAGCGCGGTTCGGTGGTTGGTTCTGAGGACCAGCCGCAGACTCTCAGCTTCGTGCCGCAGGGCAGCATGACCGCTTACCTCACCCTTGATGCCGTTACAGGCAGCTATGCCGACAAGAGCGGCGACAAGCTGGCGGCGTTCATAGGCAATGTCTGCGCCGGCATGGGCGAAGTAGTGGGCGAGCAGGACGGCAGACCCGTATATAAGATGGTGGTGAATGGTGTCAGCTCACAGTCAGCGACTGTGGACATCCGCTATTACAGCCATCGCAACAACTACGTGTTCACGGCACCTGCATGCCTCATGTTCGCCGACGGCAAGGTGGAAGCTTCGCCAGAGCAGCCGCTCACCGTACCTCTCGTTGTCGAAGGCAAGCATCCTCTCAAGATGACGGCTTGCGTGGCATTGCCTCAGAACATCGTCCGTCAGGCAACGGCGGATGACGTGATGGCTGCTTTCGTGGGCACTGAGTGTCGCGGTATGGCAAAGGCGGAGCAGGCAGAGAACGGCGAGTATGTCTTCCGCATGGAGATAAACGGCAGCATGGGAGCGGAGGAACCTGTGACACTGAAGTATTACTCAACACGCAACAAGTATCTCTATCAGGCTCCCTCGGTGTTCACCTTTGCCAGTGGCGCAAGCTATGGCACAGTCAGCGAGCCTCGCGTTCCTTCTTTCGTCATTGTTGAATAAGCTAAAAACTGTCTGTATATATGAATAAGAAAACTATAATAAGCTTGGTGCTGGGGTGCATATCTGTGCTCCCGGCATCAGCACAGAACGGATGGTTTGTTGAGGCAGGCGGAGGTGTGCAGACTATCTTCTCGAGCGATGCTGGTAAGCTGGATTTCGGCAAGCGCCTCACTCCTTCATACCACGTCGGCGTCGGCAAGTGGATTACTCCGGCTTACGCCCTGCGTCTGCAGGTTGGAGGCTATGCGCTCAATGGTATGTCCACATCGGAAGGACTCTATCTGCGTGATCCTCAGACCGACGGTTCCGTATATGGTCCTCACGACCCTGTAATAGATAATGTGACGGTCCGCCCTGACGGCACCTATCGTCATTATCTGCGTTACGTCAACGCTCATGCCGACTTCATGGTGAGCCTCTCGCGTCTGCTCTTCCGCAGTCAGGGCAGGTTTGACGTGCTTCCTGCTGTAGGATTTGGCTACGCTCACGCCTTCGCCTATCGCGGCACGGCGAACACCAACTCGCTCACAGCTAACTTCTCTGTTGCTGCCAAGTACAGCGTGCTGAAGTGTATGGATGTCAACCTTGAGATTGGTTCGGCTCTCATGCCCGACCATTTCGACGGTCGCATCACAGGCAGAAAGTACGAGCCGACGCTCGGTGCAACGCTCGGACTGACCTATCGCTTCAACGCCTCAAAGCCATACGTCAGGAAGGAGCGCAGTAAGAAGCATCGTCGTGAAGCTGTGGTCGACACGGTGTATATGGTGGAGAGGGTAGTGGAGCGTCCCGTCTTTAAGGACCGCATCGTGGAGAAGCCTGTGGTGAAGAAGCAGGAAGCGTTCCGTCTTGCCTCTATTAGCTTTGCTTACGCTTCTGCCAAGCCGGCGAAGAAGCAGGACATAGTGTTTGAGAACATCGTCGAATATCTCAAGCAGCACCCTTCTGCCCGCATCCGTTTGGACGGTTATGCCGACAAAGCCACAGGCAAGGCACGAACAAATCTGATGCTATCTATTCGCCGCACCGACAGCGTGCGTAATATCCTCATAGAGTGTTACGGCATCGCTCCCTCACGCATCGATGCCCAAGGTATCGGCTGCGATGCGCAGCCGTATGAGAAGAACGAGCATAATCGTGTGGTGATTGTTACGGCACTGCCCGAGTGAGGTGTGTTTTGTAAATAGAGAAAGGAGAGTCTGTACCGGCTCTCCTTTTTTATGATATATGTAAATAATTATATATAAAACAAAAAATCCTAACTGCTCAATATCAAGTAGTTAGGATTCTGTATGGTGCGCCTGATAGGCACATTTTAGTAATATCTATTGAAATTTTCAGAAATTGCTAAACAGCTGATTGTCTAATAAATACGCAATAGTGTTATTTCACTAAATAGCGAGTAATATCATTAAATTACAGAAAACTCGGCAAAAACTCGGCAAAAATATTGCAAGTAGAAAATATTACCATTACCTTTGCAAACAAATAAAAATAAAGGTATTATGGCGAATATTGATTTGAAATTATCCTCAAAAGAGGACAAAATAACTCATCGCAGTGAAATACTGATAAGGTTTTATCAAGGTCAGAAGATTGACTTTAGAGTCAAGACTGGATTATTCATACAGCCTCGTCATTTCAAATATTTTGTAAATAGGGCTGCAACCAAGAAGCAGGGAGTTGATATTCCAGACAAGATTACTTCTGTCTGCAAAGACGAAGCAAAGGCAAAAAGATATGTCGTTACAACAAGAGGTGAGGTTGTCATTACTGATAGGCTTATTACCCCAGATGTTATATATGACAAAGAACAAGCCCGATTGTTGGTGGATTTACAGACAATTATAATGGATGCCTTTGTCAAGGTAGATAAAGAAAATATTCCAGATGATTGGCTTGATAAAATCGTGCGCAAATTTCATCAACATGGTAATGTCGTTAATCCGAAGAAAAAGCGTGGAGTTAAGAGAATTTCCATTTATGATTTGGCGGAAGAATACTTGGAGAAAAAGCGTTTCTCATACGACCATACAAAAGCCTTTAGGGTTCTTGTGCGTGATCTGGCTCGATATGAAGCGTTTAAGAACAAGGTTCTCAGAGAAAAGTTTGCATGGAACATCGACAAGATAACCCGAAAGGACATTGAGGACTTTGAAAATTACTTGCGCAACGAGAAAACATTATCCGAGAAATACCCAAAACAGTTTGAATCAATATTGGAGCAATACCCTGTTGAAATCAATGTAGTGCATACTTTCACCAAATTGCAGAACCGTGGAGAAAATACCATAGTGAAGCTAAAAAAGAAATTCAAGGCTTTCATGCAGTGGCTTTATGAGACGGAAAGAACTTCCAACCGACCTTTTGATGGCATAAAGATTGGTACGGAGAAGTATGGTGTTCCATTCTACTTGACAAAAGAGGAGCGCAATCTATTGGCTGACGCAGACATTCCTGCATTATGGGAGGGCTTGGATGATGAGGACAAGAAACTCTGCTCAAAATTTCCATTGAAGACATTGGAGGTGCAGCGAGACATATTTGTGTTTCAATGCCTGGTTGGTTGTCGTGTGGGAGATTTATGTACACTGACCTCAAAGAACATCACGGACGGCATATTGGAGTATGTGCCAAGCAAGACGTCGGATGAAGATGCTCCAGTAAAGCCACGTATACCGCTAAACCCATGTGCGCTGAAGTTGGTGGCTAAATATAATGGGGTAGATAAAGACGGAAGATTGTTTCCTTTTATAAGTCCACAGAAATACAACGATGCGATAAAGGCTATACTCATGATATGTGGCATAACAAGAATAGTTCCGGTGCGCAATTCAACTACTGGTGAAACGGAAATGAAACGCATTTGTGATGTTGCCAGCTCGCACATGGCTCGCAGAACTTTCGTAGGTGCAGCCTACAAAGCCGTGCGCGACCCAAATATTGTTGGCAAGATGAGCGGACACGTTGAAGGCAGCCGGGCATTTAACCGCTATCGTCAGATAGATGATGACATATTGAAGCAAACGATAAGCGAGATTTAATCTCGTAGAACATAAAATCCGACATAAGCTAAGGGCATACCAATAGTCGTGTTGACCAATGGTATGCCCTTGTTCTTTGGTTCTATTCATGTTTTTCGTTAGAACCAATTCCACTATTTGCCCCTTAAATCAGTTGTTATCCATACGTTTTTTCTTCCTTTCGCTATTGTGCGTAATAATTTTGCTTGTGAATTCTCGAGAACACAAGTGAAAATTATAAGATGTATAACAATAAAAATTCAGAATACAATGGATATCAAAGAACTTTCAAACAACGCACAAATACAGGTTGTTTTGAACATAGCCGACCTGAAGGAACTTTTCCTTGAATGGAAGGAGGACAATAGCAGAAATGCTAATAGCGAAGATGAGTATATGACAGCCGATGAGGTTGCCATCAAATATCACGTCTCAAAAACGACACTCTGGCGTAACGTAAAGAATGGTGTGTGGCCTGCCCCGATAAAGGTCGGAAGAAAAGCCCTTTACCGTAAATCTGACATAGATGCTGTATTTAACCCTTCAAAGCAGCTGCCGTTATGATAAACATAACTTCACATTCTCTTGAAGCCCCACCACACGAGATTCCCATTTGGGCATTGCGTTTGGAGGTGCAGGGGATTATCAATCGTTATGCTGAGGTCTTCGAGTGTTCCCGTGACTTCATAACGGCAGCCGTGTATGCCATCGTAAGCACAATATGTGGCAAACATATAGAGCTTTTCGATGGCAAGTACAACAACAATCCCAACCATTGGATTTGCGTGGTTGCTCCAAGCGGTTCAAACAAGAGTGCTCCAATAAAAGCCCTGTTGGAGCCCATCTTCAAAGAAGAAAAATTGCGCATAAAGAAATTCAAGGAGGAATATCGTGAATACAAGAAGAATGGCGGTGAAGAACCAGTCAGAGACAGGCTGATTGTTTCGGACGTAACTCCGGAAGGGTTGTATCAAGTCCTTGCCGACAAGGACAATACAAAGGCAGGGCTGTTGCTATATCGTGATGAGATTAAAGGTTTTCTTGATGACATGAACCGCTATAATTCAAGTGGTGAAATCAGCAACTACCTGTCTATCTACGACGGAACCCCGTTCCCAGTTGACCGTAAGACACAGGAACCTCAATGGATTTCCAATCCTTTTCTTTGCATATTGGGGGGCATACAACCTCGTGCCATTGCCAATGCCTTCAAACCCTCATGGGCAGACGAAGGCTTTGTGCAGCGTTGGCTGTATGTTTATCCACAAGTTCTTCCAGAGAAGGAATATAAGGACAATGTGCTTGATGAAATGTACAAAACCGCATGGTATGAAATGACTGATAAATTAAGTGCTATTGGAGATATGAAACTATTGTTAAGTACCAAAGCAAAGGTTCTCCTCACAGAGTTCAATAAAGAGACTGCAAAAAAGGAAAAAGATGCCGATCCTTGGGTGGCATCCATCCTTTCCAAAATAAGAATACAGATAGAAAAATGGTGTGCCATTACCCACATTCTTTCTTGTGGAGAAAGTGCTGGCGCAGGACAATACTTTGCATTGCCAACATCAATGATAATTTCGGAAGAAGAAATGCGGTACAGCATAGAGTGCATGCGTTACTTTGAGTATTGTGGTTACAGGATGTTGAAACAGATGAAGGGCTACTCGTCAAACGAAATGACAAAAGCACAACTTATAGCGGAATTGGTCAAGCGCACGGAACGCCAGAAACTTAATATTCAGAAACTCGCTGATGCCATAGGTGTATCACGGCAATATGTAAGTAAAATCGTAAATCAAGCCTCCGAGTTGCGGGGTTGCACTTGCGACACGTTTCAACTAACTGATAATGAGGATGTAAACTCATGGCGCAACCGCAACCTGTAAACGAATGAAAGACTATGGACATTTTTCAAACTCATATATCCGTTTATAACGGAGTGACTGACAATACAGGGACAAGAATGCCTTTAGGGACATTCCTTTTCTGTAAGGAATATAAGGATGATATACTAAGGTTGAGAGCTGTCTTTGACAAGGAGAAGCGTAATGCCTTAAAACGTAGTCTGCCACAGGCTACTATTAGTGGCGTATTCTCTCCAACAAGAGCAAAGAACAATCTTTCCCAACACTCAGGACTAATATGTGTGGATATTGACGCTAAGGACAATCCAGACATTTTGGATTGGGAAACATTGAAACAAGACTTGTCGGTACTTCCACAAATAGCATATTGTGCATTAAGTGTAAGTGGCAAAGGATTGTTCCTGGTTATCCCATTACGCTATCCCGAAAAGCACTTGCAGCAATTCCGCCAACTTCAGATTGATTTCCGAAAGATGGGGATAATGATAGATTCGGCATGCAGCGACATCACCAGATTGCGTTGCTTGTCGTATGACGAGCATCCTATCATAAATGAAAACGCCACATTGTATGAAGGAGTTTATGTGGAAAAACCAAAGCATAAATCCTTTCCGACTTGCTTTATATATGAAGGTGAGAACACATCTGCAGAGGTGGCTGTTTGCTGTCGAAAAATACAACAATGCGGCATAGATATTACAGCCTCTTATGATGATTGGTTGAAGGTGGGGTGTGCCTTGGCAACCCTTGGCGAGAGTGGAAGATCACTATTCCATATTTGCAGCCGGCAAAACGCAAAGTACAATGCTGCTAAGACGGACAAAATGTTTACCGACCTCCTTCGGAGAAACTATCAACAGGTTAATATCGGCACGTTCTTTTGGATGTGCAAACAACATGGTATAACAACAAAAGAATAAAAAAGAGCTTGCTCTTGCTTTGAATATAATACTTAGTGAGGAAATGATTTATAAATCGCATAGCCTAATATGCGTTAACTTTCGTTGACGCTTTAAGCTAACCCCTCATAAAGGTTCCTTCGGGGAGCAAGCTCGGTTAGAACTTAACATGAAATAGATATGGCAGAAAGAAAACAAGTGATGGATATACACGCCAATAGCGGTGGCATCACGCAAGCAGAAAGCAACGAGCAACAGCGTAACTGGAATGACAAAATGTGGAGTGTGAAGGCTTCCGACAGTCTCTCAAATTATGATCCTACAAGAAAGCATCTTAATTTTGAAGTGGCAAAAGGTGGAATAATACAACCAATCGATACGTCAAAATCAATAGCACAGAAGATGGCTGAGAGTCTTGCATCAAGAGGCATCAAAGACCCGAACGACCGTCCGAATGTCAGACGTAGGCAAAACACTCTCGCCCAGTTTGTCTTTGGTGGCAGCCGTGAACGGATGCTCAATTTGGCTTTCGGCAGTCAGGAAGTAAGTCTTGAAAAAGGAGCGGACAACTCTCATCTTTGCAGGACAAAGGATATAGAGGATTGGGCGAAGGATGTTTATGATTTTGTGGTGAAGCGTTTTGGCGAAGAGAACATTGTAGGCTTCTACGTTCACCTTGACGAGACAAATCCACATATTCATTGTTCTGTTATCCCAATGGATAATGAGCGTGGCAAGATATCTTGGAGATCGGTATTTGGAAAAGACAAATATCAAATGGCAGCCATTTTCCGCAAGCTTCATGATGATCTGGAAAAGGAGGTAGGTCAGAAGTGGGGATTGGAGCGTGGCAACGATATTGCCACCACAAAAGCCCGGCATCGTTCTATTTCAGAATACAGGCATGACTTAATATCTGAGGTTACACGTTTGCAAACAACCAAAGAAGATTTGCTGAAGCAGATACATCGTGCCGAGATAAAACTGAAAGGCATCTCAACCATGATTGCAAACTTGCATACTCGTAAAGAGGAGGTGCAAAAGCAGATAGACCTCATAGCCCGACAGTTCGAGCAAGACGGTGTTGATAATGCAGACTTGGCAATGCAAATGTCAAAACTACGCAAAGAGATAGAAAGTATAGACGAAAAACTTGCTCTCCGCAAAAATATGCTTGACGATGCCAACTCTATCATTACGGAAGCCAAACAGAGGCTTGCAGAAATGAAATACGAGCACAGCAGAATGCAAGAAGTTCTTGGTGAAGACAGGGACTTGCACTCAATTCAACTTCAAAGAAATATGCTTGCCACTTTCAACAGTATGCTCGTTTCTTCCTTAGAGCCTCTTACCTCTACGCTTACCGACCGTCAGCAGGAAATTCTAAATGAGTCTGGCTATTCTGACTTGATGCGAAACAGCAACTCTATAATCAACTGCGCTATGCTTCTTTCGCTTGGATATATCCATGAGGCTACAACTTATGCAGAATCATGTGGCGGTGGTGGTTCACCTGGCTCTGGGTGGGGACGTGACAAGGATGAAGACGATGATCATTGGTGGCGCAGGTGCATCGCCGTGTCGGCTGCGATGATGCGACCTGTGAAGTATCGGATGCGACGTGGCAGATGATATGAAACAACCATAATGACAGATAAGTGTGAGAGATTTTGTTCTTTCACACTTATCTGCTTGGCTATATTAAAACATGAAAAGTGAATTATGTATATCCTAAAATGGAACTGTCAGTGAAACAGATCTATTATTTTGATACTCATCATTCCATGTTATTTTCAGGCGAATAGTGTCATTGTGACCTTCGCAAAGAGACATGATTTCCTCTCTATATGATTGAGGATTGATGACATCATAAGGACCAAAAGAGCCATGAAGGTAGATGCCTGACATTTCTTCTTCGGATGAAAGGATATCGACTATTACGTGTTTAGCATCATTCTTTCCTGCATTGACAAATCTAATTCTTGCGGTTCCCCCATGATAGTGGATAATATTGGCTTTCATTTCGGCCATTTTCTCCTTAGCCTCTTCTTTCTCGAACTGCTTAATTTGCAACTCATTTAGTCTTAGTTCTTGTTCTTTTATTTTTCTATCATGTCGCAAGTAAGCACAAAATCCCCCACAGATTCCTAACGAAGACAGAAGTAGGGCGCCCCATTCTTTGATAAAAGACAAAATACCTTCCATTTATTTGAACTTTACAATTTTATTTCCTTTAAAACTTTTTCTTAATACATCTTGGAGATGTTTAGTTACATCATTTTGAATTTCTTTTTTTGTATCCTCAAAGGCATTGCGATTATGCTCTTTCAATTCTTCAATGCCACCTATGTACTCTCTATTACAGAAAGTGCATTTCACGTATGATTTATCTTTATTATACTCAAAATGATCTTCACATCCACATGTAGCACAACGTAGTTTTATTGTGTATTCTTTCTTTATACCCATGTTCTTAATTTATTATTTTTTCTCTCTTGCTACATCGTTTGACATTGTTCCTTATTTACGACTCTGTCTCTGAACAACTTCATATTTGTGAAATTACGAGATATGTTCTGTACAAGTTCCAAATAGTTGTCTCTTCCATCATCCCATTTGTGATAAAAGGGTTTGATGGAAACACAATTTTCATGCTCAAATACGGTATTGAGTAAAGTTCTATCTGAATTACCACAAGAATGCCCCATTATCAAAACTTGAAAAGGAGCAGACAACAGAAACTCCAATAGCTCATGATAGTGTCTCGTTTCTAAATACTTAACAGACTTGACATTTCTAAGAAACTCATTGTTATTTTTGTCAAGTATATCTTGGTAGTTCTTGTCAAGTTCGTCACCATAACCGAAAATTATATTTTCAGGATGCTCTAAGTCTCCGTGAATATAATTATGTATGATATTAGGGGCGATATATTTTCTTGCAGTATCAGTATAGTTGAAACTCAACACCATAATATGGATTGGATGCAGTTTCTGCCGCTTATATGAGTTGTTTGGTAACTCTTTAAGTTCGTAATTTTCCAGCCCTATACTTCTCAATGCTCTTTTCTTTCCTTCTGTAGAAAAATCGGCAGGATTGAAATTTTCAACAATTTCACCATTAAGGTCATTTTTTAATTCACTTGTTCCTATTGTGTTAAGATATTCTACAAGTTTACCTTGAAGGAAGGCTAATTGTTTGTTCAATTCAATAATATTATAATCGCATCGAGGGCTGTCTATATTATTTTTCAATGTCTGATAATAGTCATTCTCTATATCCACCCAACCCTTCGTTTCTATTGATTGTAGAATGGTTTCAAAAAATGGACAGCATTCTACAGAAAACACTTTTGGGTGTTGTCTTATCTCCTGAATAATTTCAAATCCAGAGTATCTTTCTTTATGGTATATGTCCTTAAAGAAAAATGAGTTTTGAAATGCGAAAACATTCCAACAACTGATGTCTTCGTTGCCCTTGATTTGCAATTTGCAAAGAATGTCTTCCGATACCTTGGTCGTATTGCCTACGAAAGCATTGACACGTTGATCCCAATACCAGTTGATGAAGTCCATATAACTGGTTTTGAGACCATGTGCCATGTCAAATCCATTTCCTATGATAACAAGTCTGTTCATATACTTATATTTAATCTTCTTTGGCGTTTCTAAATCATTGTATCTTGCTTGTATTGTATATAAAGTTTACGAACTTGACATATAGTTATAATCAAGACAAATATAGACAAAATTCCAATTAGATACAATGCACTGCGTTTGTATTCTTGTGGCAAGAATCTAAAAGAGAGCCAACTTAATGTGCAGTTTAACAGAGATACACATAAGATGGCAAACACCCATCTGTTTACAGACGCCATTTTTTTGATGACTTTTACCGTAATTTGGTGCCGTCTTCTCATTAGTGGGTCTGAATGCCCCAATTTTGCCTGTTCTGCATAAACTTCAAGTTCGGAACGTTTTCCTAAAATCACAGAATAAAGCAGTGTGATTATTGAAATTAAGATTCCACAAAATGTCATATATACAGTCCAGGCATCATTGAGCAGCGTTGAATAGAATTCGTTCGTTTCCATATTACTCATATCCACTTATGTAGTTTGAAATTATTGCTTCCATCTTCTCTTTCATGAAGTTGATGTTATGCACTTTCTCTTCGAGTTCTTGCTGAGTAATGGCTGATTGGGCATTGAAGATTTTCTCTGCTGTCTCTTTCAGTTCTTCACCAGCTTCGGATATTAACTGTTTGGCAATTTTGTACTCACGTTTTCCGTGATGTATTAATGTCTCTTTTTTCTGATAGTTGCCATCCTCAGAAGTATCCGTTATCAACTGTTTCATAGTTTCGAATGGCATGTTCTTGAAATTACGGAATTCTTCTTTTTTAAGCTTGGTACTATCAAGATAGCTGGCATACTTGACATCAATGTTATTCTCTGCCTCTGTGAGACTAAAGTATCTGATGCTTAATTCTGGAATATCCCCAATGGATTTGAGCTCTTTAAGGATCATTTCCAATTTGATGTTTTGTACAGGAACATTCAGAATCTTGTTTGCTACAATTTTTGCAAGGCGACTTACTTCTCCTGCATCTTTTGTTGGGTCTTCATATGCCAACATCAAGAAGTAGCAGGTATAATGTCCTTCTTGCAGTCCAATTATACGAGGATAGAACAACACAAAGTTGGAGTCACTTCCGATTTTGTTGTCTTTGGAAAAGGCAATTTTTTCAGAAGCTTCAAAATATCCATCATACAGATTTGTATTGAAGGCATTTATCTGTAAAAGTAAGGACGGAACATCCCCAATAACAACGTCTATCGGTGTAATTTTATTGATGACCATCTTCTTAGTCTTGTTTCGATTATCCGTTGAAATTGGAGAAGAGAAAGATTTCAATCTTTCCTTCAGTAGAGAAATCATATCTTGGTAGGTTACCCTACCAAACAAGCCTTCTTCTTGTTCCATCATAGATGTCGTATATACTGGCATCTTGATGTTGTATGTTTTGGGAGCCTTTTGCGTCTCCTGTTTGTGTTTTCTTTCTGCCATTCTGAAGATAATTATTACATTTCACCTTTTAAATATTCCGACAAGTCATAATCTGTTTCTTGTAACCTTACGGCACTTTCTATAACAAAGTTTATACAAATATTACACAAGTCTTCTGAAATATTTACTCTTTTGGATAGAGACTCTTCACTTTCTATGCTATCTCCTTCTCCTATGAATCTGATGATATGAGGAGTGACGGCTTTGAATAAAGCATACTTTTTGAAATCAATGCCCAATGCTGTGATTTTTGCCACATCCCTCAATTCATTCGTAGTTTCGGAAATTTCCTTGAACCATGCCATATTGTTATTGGCATTTTTCAAAGAGGCATTCTTAACAAAGTTTTTGTATTTATCACCTTGTTTCTTGCCGATTTCCAAAATGCTGTGATACCAATGCATTTTAGTTCCTTCATAATCTTCCAATAAATTACTAAAAGCAATACGTGATTGTACCAATGAATCATACAATTTGCCATCGGCCATATTCTGAACTGCAATTGATAGAGGACTTCTTACTGATTCATATGAAACCAAGTCAACTAATGAGATGGTGTCGAAATCTATGCCAAATTGATTTTGGACATTTTCATGTAAGAATGTTCCTACGTTGATACTACATTCCACAACATCATCATGCGAAGGGAATGAACCATGATGCTTCAAGCTGACCCTTCTTTGCTTCATGGTGTTCATTGCGTCACGCATTGTCAAAGTGCCAATCTCTGTCCAATATTGCATAAAAGACCATTTGGCGTAATCTTTCTTACCCAAATTCTCTGCAACAAGGAGAAGAAACATTTCTATGCAGTCATGGAACTGCATAAGAGCAAAGCCTGCAATGACTTCTGGTAACTTTGATCGCTCAACCCCTTGTTGATAGAGATACTTTATGTAAGTGAGCCTCTTGGTTATGATAGTCTTATCTAATGCCATATATCCTACTTTTATGAGATTAAGCGTATCTTGCCAGTAAGTAACTGTTGCATCATGCCTTGTTTAATTGCCTCGTATTTAGCTTTCTTTGTTTCGAGAGCGGTGATTTCGTTATCCATCTTGTTGAGAATGGTAGCAATGGCGCGTTGTTCAGCCAAAGATTGTGGGGCAAAAAGCATAACATTCGCTACTTTCTCTTTATTCAAGTTCTTAACACTACTTCCTGCAGCCATAGCTATATATTGTTCAAATACGGTATCTGAACTTAAAATGTAATATAGAAAGTCCATGTCATAAGTGTTGGAATAATCCTTTATGACCAGCCATCCATCATGTATGCATCCATCTATGTCAAGAATATATGGTCTGCCAAAACTCATAGAGTTTGAAAGGATGAAATCTCCTTTATATACTTGTCGTGAGTGAGATATACCTTCTGGGATTATTTTCTCCACTGTATGTCTTATAAACTTGTCATTTGGACGAACATCGCCAATTTTTATCCAGTTAATACCATCCCGATTTGTCGTAAGGTATGCTTCTATAGGTCTTGGTGAACCTCCACGTTGAATGGTAGCGTTATCTCCAAACTTTCTTTTTACCCACGGCTCACTAAACCCTTTGAGACGAGTTTTGCCAGTTAGAAGTTGTTGCATAGCTCCTTGCTTGATATTCTTTTTTTTCTCTATCTGTTTGCCGAGAGAAGAAATCAAGTTGTCAATGCTTGTGAGGGCAGAGGCGATGCGATGCTGCTCATTAAGAGGAGGTAACGATAATTCTGTTTCGCCCAATATTTTAGTATTGATAGATGCCATGGTTAGACCTACGGCTCGACTAACAATATCACTTCTGACACTATGTTTTAACAGACCATAATGCAAATATAATGAATCAGTTTGCTTAAATGGACGTACTCTAAGAACACGTCCAGAGAACAACCACCCTTTTTGACGAACTGTTACTAACGCATTTATATCAACAGAACCTACACGGGAGAATACAATATCGTCTTTTGTTAGGGTATATGATGACATTCTTTTTAAATCCTCTATTCCTACTTGTGGTATATCCTTGCCAACTAATGGTAAAATCCCATTCTTAAAGTGCTCTGTCGTGACAATAGGCGTACCTTTAGCCACATAATCTTCTGCATGTAGCATACTTCCAAAAGGACCAGTTTTAACAGAACAAAAAGAGTTTATTGTCCTAACTTCCCAATCATCAGGAATCCTACATATTCCCGTATTTTTGAATTTCGTTTCTTTCATACCTTTTAATCTTTATTTTGGGTATTTTCAAGCACCACCCACACACCTGCATTAACCTTGCCTTCATGCCGAATGATGCCAGCTTTCTGCATTGCCGCCAAATCGCGTTCTACTGTACGCTGTGTCACCGACAATGTTTCCGACATTTCTTTTCCTGTGATTAACGGATTTTTCTTGATAGAAGACAAGATAAACCGTTGACGTTCAGTAAGGTTCGTTTCCGACATGTTTCCGACATTTGTTTCCGACATGTTTCCGACATTTGTTTCCGACATGTTTCCGACATTGTTAGTGTCATTAGTGCCATTTACACCGACATTACGGTAAATGGTAATCAGCGTTCCGCTGACATGATTCTCGATTTTAGGCTCAGGAAGTCCCATCTTTTTCAAGCCTTGACGTATCTTGTTAATGCCACGCCCCCATGTCTCGATAAAGCCAGCCTTGTAGAAGGCATTGGCTATGTTGCGGTTGCGAGGTTGTGAAGCATGTTCTGCGAACAACTTTTCTTGGTCAATGCCTTCTGGCAGTTTGCCATCGTTCCAAAGCATAATGCAGTCGTCATATACTTTCATTTGTGTATGTACTCCCATATAGTCACGGTGTACGATGGCATTGCAAATAGCCTCACGCAGCACATCCTCGGGTATTTCCAATTGCTCTATACGTGTTATCCCTTCGTAGTGAATAGGAGACAAAAGGTACTTGGAACGCAACAATTCAATGATGCGGTTTACCATTTGCAGGATATTCCCTTCTACAACATCCTGTGTGATCAAGTCGCTCTCGTCATTGTGGAAACGACCGATACGGAAATCGCAAGACACAAAGAATCTCTTCGGGTTCTTGCCAAAGAGCAACAAGGCGGCTTGCTTGAGCTGTCCTTCCTCAGTTATCAAGTTCAGGCTTCGCAGCACAGCTTCAGTAGATGAAGTATAGGCGTCACCCGAAATTCGTCCCACTTCAATGCCTTTACGCAAGAAGTAGTCGATAGCTTGACGGTCTATTTCGTTTAACGTGGCTCCGGCGACTGGCATATCATCCCATGACCACCCCATCTTTTTCAAGATAAAGTTCTGCAATGCCAGTCCCTTTAGTTCTTGCTTGGTAGAACCACTACGATAGTGGTAAACACCACGGTAAGCCACAGGCATACTGCTTGGTGTCACCACAATCTCGATGTATTCTTTTTCTCCTTCTGTAAGTAGGTTTACATCTTCCACGATGCCAAGGTAGTTGACAATTTTGTTAGGAATGTCTTCCATCAGTTTCTTGGCATCGGGCAGACCTATCACTTGTTTTTCATCGTTCACACCGATAAAAATGCGACCGCCTTGTGCATTGGCGAAACCACATATCCATTTCAGATATTCGTCTCGCCAAGATTCTTTATATTCTATATTTTGACTTTCACTTAGCATGATGTTATTTTCTTTGTTAAAGCGTAAAACCCATTTCGGCAAGGTAGCCGTTTACCTCACTTTCGTACTCACTCACCTCTTTTGTCAATTCAGGTAGTGTATTCTCGTACCGCTCCACAAGCGAAGTCACTTCTGTACCAATACGATGAGTGACTGATTGCATCAGTGCCATGCAACCGCCAATGACAGTGGCGAGCCACTTGCGTTCAACAACAAGTGTTCTAATTTCATCCTCAGTGAGAGTGGCGTATTTCTCTACCACCTTATTCGTCAGTGTTGTCGTCAGTTCCTTGATTTGAGCTTTCAGAGAAGTCAATTCGTCATTTTTGTCAAGATACTCCTTAAACACGACAAGTGTGTCAGAAAGAAGGGGATGGAAGTTCTCAATTTCACCAATTCTTCTCTTGATGTCCGTTTTGTTGAATTTATCCCAGCTTTCAAAAATGTCTTGGTGCTCCGTAATGAAAGCGTTTCTTGCAAGTTTTGCATTTTTGTTGTTGCTTGGCATTTCTGCCAAAGCTAACAAAATTTCCTTTTCCCCTTTAATCGGTTTTTTGTAAGTTGCAGATTTGTATACAGCTCTAATTTCATTAACTTTGTCATAGCCATTGAAATCATCCTCATGCTCCTCTGTTATTTCTTGCATCAAAGACTCGATTTCTTCTTGTTTTGCCTTTAGGGTATCAATATGATGCTTCTCGTCTGAAAAATATTCATCGAGTATAATATTTGCAGGAAGAAGGTCGCATACTATCTCATCATACATGCAAGGTATCTCTTTTGTCTTAGACTTATTGCTTTCAGTATCGCTGCCATTATCCTTCTTGTTCTTCTTTTCCTTGACTTCCTTTACCTTGATGGCTTTCACTTCTGGATAAGTCCACCCGTCGTTGGAAATCATATAACAGTCATCCTGCATAGTATCTGCCCAGTAGTTTAGCAGGACATCATAGGTATCATAAGCATCTACGAGTCCACTATGCTCCATCGTTTTCGCTAATAGACTTTCAGACCAGTCGGCAATCAATTCTTTTGGATGGACACCTTGATTGATAGCCATCATCTTTGGTTCGACATTTTCTTTCCATCCATTTAATACTTTGGCAAAAGCTTCTCCTTGTGCCTTATAGGAAGAATCGCTGTCTATTACATCATTGATGTCTTCTTTTTTAGACATTAAAGAATAGTACCCATTGTTGGCACCACAGAAAAGTTTGTCCTTCAATGTTGGGCAAGCCTTCCAAAAGATTTCCATGTTTTCAACATCGGTAGCTGGAAGCCCACCATGCAGATGAGCTTCTATGTCGTGCTGAATCTCAGAGTCTATAGGTTGGATGTAACGAGAAATATTCAAATTGTAGTCATTTTTCTCAATCTCACTCCATTCTACCAATCGGCAATAATGTGGTATGGTTTGCTGGGCATCCCAAGCATCTACGATGTGTTTGATATCCTGTTCACGAAGGCGGTTCTTCGCACCATCTTTCGTAAAGCCGTCTTTGGCATCAATGACAAAGATACCCTTACGGCAATCCTTGTTTTTCTTGTCGATGATGATGATGGAAGCAGGAATACCTGTACCAAAGAAAATATTTGGAGGTAAACCGATTATACCCTTGATGTAATGTTTTTCGATTATATCCTTACGGATATCATATTCGGCATTTCCACGAAATAGTACACCATGAGGCAAGATGCAAGCGCCACGTCCAACATCAGCTTTCATGGAACTGATGAGGTGCAGTAAAAAAGCATAGTCTCCACATTTTGCTGGTGGTAACAGGTTGGCTGTCCAACGATTATATTGGTCAGGAAGCATGTCTGAGGCAAGCCAGTTCTTCTGTGAAAAAGGAGGGTTTGCCACACAAACATCAAAGGTGCTCAACATACCATATTGAGTGAACTGAGGATTGCCCAAAGTATCTCCCACCTTTATCTCTGCATTGCTGACTCCATGGAGAAGCATATTGAGTTTTGCCAATGCAGCCGTGCTACTATCCTTTTCCTGTCCACAGATAGACACACGAGGGTTGCTTGCTTCTGCCAAAGCACGAAGCAAGAGAGAGCCAGAACCGCATGTAGGGTCGTAAATGGTTTGCTCGGCACGGTCAAGTTCGTTGATGCGTAGCACCTTCGCCATGACACGACTTACCTCAGCAGGAGTATAGAACTGCCCCTTACTCTTACCACTTTCAGCAGCAAAGTTCTTCATTAAGTACTCGTAAGCATCACCCAACAAATCGTCGTCAGCTGCACGGTTACGTGAGAAATCCAGTGCGTCGTTCTCAAAAACAGCAATCAATCGAGATAAGGTATCAACCATAGTCTTACCACTCCCCAACTTGTTTGGATCATTGAAGTTAGGAAGGGCAAGGTCGCCTATCTGTCGGGCGTTCATTTCCTTGATCGCCTCCAACTTTTGATTGATTAGCTCTCCAATTTTGGCGTTTTGTTTGAGAGCAACAAAATCTTTGAAATAGCACCCTTCTGGAACTTTCTGACGGAAGCCAGGTTGTCCTGCTTTGTCTGATAGATATTTGATGAAGAGAACGATGAGAACGTAGTCTTTATATTGACTGGCATCCATAGAGCCACGCAAAGCATTGCATGACTCCCAAAGTGCACTGTATAATTGTGATTTTTTTATAGCCATATTATTTGTATATTAATTATGAGTTCTGTGAAGCAAGGCGGTAAATTTCATAAATGTCTTGCTCGGTCATTGCTGGGAATAAAGCCTGTAAGTCATCACGTAAGTCCCAACTTGCGTTGCTGTCAGGGTCTTGCCAATTACGCCCAGCATTCTTGTATATGAATTCATCTATTGTCTTGATGATGCGGATAGTCTCATCTTTGTCTTCTGGAGCATGCCATGTGGCACGATTGTTCCATAGGGCTTTACTACGCCTGTTTGCCAAGTCGGATGGTGCATCGTTGCCATGTTTGATGGCTTTTATATGTTCTATTAGAGCTTCTATCTTTTCTTTTGCCGTGGCATTGCGAGCCTTTAGCTCTTCAAGGAGTGCCTGCAATTTGTCACTGAAAAGTTTATATTCCTCCGCATCACCGCTGTTCCAATCTGTGTTTACTCGGCGAGCCTTACCTTCGATAGCCTCTGCTGCTCCATTGGCATTACCTCCTGCTTCGTGGATGGCTTTTTCGGTTGCTTCTTCGGTGTCTGTAGAGTCATTGATGAGGTCAAGAAATGAGAAATCTGCCGATGATGGAATGAATGTTTCTGCATCCTCCGCCCTAATGTGTTGGTCAAGAAGTTGACGCATATCGGGGTCAAGCGTCTTTGGGTCAAAGTCATCACCTGATTTTTGCTTGACTTTTCGCTGAACCGTTCCCGCTTCTCGTGAAAGTGAGGCGAAATGATTTATTTGTTCTGCCGTGAAATCTGTTTTTGAGAAATAGTCCGACATGTTGTTATATGCCGTGACCATACTTCCTGTAATACTATACATGATGTTACGGCGAGCTTGCGCAGGTTCTTCGCCATCATATTCCTTGATATAATATTCAGACAAAGCCTCCAAGTCGTTCAAACTTTTACTCTCCCAAATAGTTTTTAATCCCTCGTATGCTTCTGTGACAGCAAGAAGTTTTTCCTTGCATTTATTCACTGCACTATCCAGAAGTCCATCTATGTCCACATCATCGAGTCCTTCAAAGCCTAAACCATCATTGAACTTGGTGACAACATTTTCTATACTGTTGAAAAGATTCTTGAAATCAACAATGCGTCCAAATTCTTTGTGAGTCTTGACTATAATGTCGCCCTTGTCATCTTTGATGTCCTCGCCAAGTCGGTTGACACGACACACTGCTTGGAACAGCGTATGGTCTTTTATCTCATTATCTATATAGAGAATAGTGGCGCAAGGGGCATCAAACCCTGTAAGCAACTTGTTGACTACAATTAAAAGTTTCATCTGGGCAGGACGCTTCACGAAAAGCTCTTTTGCCCACTTTTCATACTCATCAGCATTCTTTACTCCAGCTTCTTCAAACGATTTCTTCGCCCAGTCGTACTTGAATTTTGCTTCTGTAGTCTTGTTATTATCGGCAGAGTTGTTGGCTATATCACTGTCCGTAGGGTCGTAACTTGTTACAACTGCACATCTACCTTTCAAATCGCTACTTGAGAAAAACTTATAATAACGATAGGCTTGGAAAATAGAGCCAGCTATGAGCATGGCGTTACACCAATCATGTTTCAGTAATCCATAATTCAAGTCATCAAGAATGCTGTAACCAATACGTTCTATGCGTTCTTTTGTGGAATAGATACGCTCCATTGTTGCCCAACGTTCTTCCACCATTTGCTTTTGCTCTGGGGTAAGTTCACGCCCTGCTGTAAGTGCAGCAAGCTTTTGGTCAATCTTTTCTTTGCTCGTAAGTTGCTGTTCCACATTGCGGTATTCATATTGTAGGTCAAGGATAACCTTGTCCTCAACTGCTTGTTTGTGAAGGTATTTGTGAATATATGGTCCGAATGTGCGTTCTGACATGCTCTTAATGGCATTGTATGGGTCTCCTTTGTCTTTCTTCAGTAAAGGTGTGCCGGTAAAACCTATAAGCATGACTTCCTTTCCCATGATAGCACGCATTGCTTCATGGAGGCGACCGCTCTGGGTTCGATGACATTCATCAATAAATACGAAGATGTTGTCACCTTTTACACTGAAATGATTACCATATTTTTTTGCAATGATAGTTTGCAGTTCATTCAGATACTCATCAAGACTGACTTTTGTTCCAGACTCATCCTTTTCAGCTTCATCATTATGTTTGTGTGCGCCAAACTTGTGAATTAACGAACAGATTAGCCATTCGTCTCCCTTGTTTAATGTATCAAGAAGGTCGCTGCACGATTCTGCATGATGAAGTTTGTTGCCTCCCTTTACAAAAGTACCAGCAAGCTGTAAGTCAAGTTCCTTTCGGTCGGTGATTACAACGACACGAGGATTGGAAAAGTTCTTCTGGATATAGGAAGCCAAAGCTACCATCGTAAGACTCTTTCCTGAGCCTTGCGAGTGCCAAATGACTCCACTTTCTTTTTGAGGCATTCTTTTAGCAGCTGCTTTAATGGCATATATCTGATGAGGGCGTAATACCTTCTTAATACCACCATCATTCAGCACACCATAATGAAAGAAGAACATAAAGTTCTCCTTGTCGAAAAACAGACGGTATGCTTCTTTCTCTGTAATAGTGTCACCAACTTTATTTGTATCTCTTTTCCATTTACACCAAAAGGGAAGAGGAGTACCTATTGTTCCATAACGAAACTCCACATCATCATTTGAGGCAATGGTGAACTGTGTTGTGGTAAAAAATGATGGTATAAAATCACGTTCGTTGCTAAGATGTTGTTTAATGCCTTCCTCGTAGTTGACCAAACTTCGTTTCAGTTCAATGACTGCAAGTGCTATTCCGTTCACATAAACCACAATGTCGGGACGCTTGTTTTTGCCAAGGAGAGGGTCTATATAACTAACCTCTTCTGCAATCGCAAAATGATTGTTTTGTGGATGGTCGAAATCGAAAAACATTACATCTTCATGATTCTCTTCTGGTGATGGTTGTGACTTAATACCCATTATCAGTGTATCGTACAAATCTGTATTGCACTGTATGAGACTACTCATCTTGGAATCACCAAGGCGAGTCTTATCCTTCAATTTTACCAAAACATCCTCTATTTGCATTTTTGTACGACCTTGTTCTTTCAGGAAAGAGCGTACTTCGTCATCCAATATCGGTGAGTTGGCTACACCCATATTGTTTACATTAGCACCTTTAGCATACTGCCAGTTGCCAAGATAAGTATATCCAAGTTCTTCTTGGAAACGCTTTACGAGAGCATTTTGATACTCTCGTTCTTTCTGTTCTTGATAGTTTGCCATATCTCTTATAGAGGAAATTCGTTTAATTGTTCTTTTATTTTTTGCCATCCTGGAAGGTAAGTTCCGAGAATGTGTCGAAACCTGTCTGTATGGTTTTGCTCAATGAGGTGAGTGAGTTCATGAGCTATCACATATTCAATACAGTTTAATGGTTTCTTTGCCAACTGGAGGTTGAACATGATTTTGCCACTTTCTTTGTGACACTTGCCCCAACTGGATTGCATTTGTTGAATAGTCCAAGTTGTTGCTTTCACCCCAAGAATTTGCTCCCATTTTGCAACAAGCCGTTCTGTTATTGGTATTAATTGTTCTTTGTACCAAGTCCATAAAACATTGGCTATATTTTCTTTGGAAGTGTGTTCTGACACATATATAATAATGTAGTCCCCTCGTATCTCTACATGATGAGTACAAGTTTTGTCCCTAATAACTTTCAGTCGATAAAGTTCACCTTTGAAGAAATGCGCTTCTCCTGAAATATATTCTCTTTCGTCTTGTATGGTATAGGACATCGTTTCCTTTCGTTTTAAGGTTATCCATACCCATTTTTTGAGGATGAACAGCTTTATTTGTTCATCAGTATATTCGTTAGGGGCAGATACATGAACCCTCCCATTTGGCGGATAAACTGCCAAATGTAAGTTTTTGATGGGCTTGTGCTCAATTTCTATTTCGATACCATTGACTAACATTACTTATTTGTTGTTCTCTTGCGATAATAGATAAGATTTATATTCACGTACTATTAACTCTCTCAAATCCACTTCAAGCAAATCTGCTATTTTTAATAGACTGCTCAAATCTGGTTGTGATGAGTTTGTACACCACTTTGAAACGGTGGAAGGTGTTACTCCCATCTGTTCAGAAAGCCATTTGTTTGTACGTTTCTTTTCTACCAATACAAGTTTTATTCTATTTATATCTTCCATATTGCCCAAAAAATATAGTGCAAAGATAGTGAATTAAATTCAATTTTTCAAACTATAACGTATTTTGTATGCGTAAATAAGGAGTATATTCAATAAAATCATATTAATATATCCAACCATAGATTTTAAAGGCTGGATTTTGAATATAAAAAATGAATTTGCCGAGAATATAACAGATACAAGTAAATTAACTCGGCAAAAACTCGGCAAAAACATAAAAGCAAAAATCCTAACTGCTCATTTCTAAGCAGTTAGGATTCTGTATGGTGCGCCTGAAAGGACTCGAACCTTCACGTCCTAAAACACCAGATCCTAAGTCTGGCGCGTCTACCAATTCCGCCACAAGCGCATTAGCGGATGCAAAGTTAGTGAAAAATGGTGAGACTGGCAAAATATTATGTGACTTTTATGATCCGCACCGACCGGTGCGGATGCTCGTAACGACCGATGCGGATGGCAGAACTCTACTTCTTAAGCTCTTCGATGAATCGCTTCATCTCTGCCTCGTGTGCCTTTGCCTTGAGGAAGAGGTGCC
>OGKZ01000131.1_pt1 | contig 75294 bp, 106 predicted proteins | sample 1572571 | NCBI WGS metagenome assembly OGKZ01 (sample SAMEA2581906, study PRJEB24529) | metagenome | biome: Human gut stool | place: China | collected 2011 | reverse complement strand
TTTTGTTTTTGCTTATGAAAACTTTACTTGCTTTTAATGATGTTAATTCAACAAACTTTTTTGTTTCATCTTCATTTAAGATTTTTGTAAACATATAAAATCCCCCTTTCGTGCCAAATTATTGCACAAAAAAAGATGTACTGCAAAGAGTCAATTTTGACTAAATACAGTACATTTTTATTGTAATTTTACATTTTTATCTAAATAAATTTTGTATATTTCAGCTATTTTTATAAATAAAAATACAATTTTTAACCATTGCTAACTTCATATAAATATTTACTAAATACCCATACTACTCTACCATCTATAATAAGTTTAGCTGAATTACTTTTTGTGTCTATATCTTCCACAGTATAAATGCTATCATTCTTAACATATGAATTACTACCACTTAGGATTTGGTCTTTTGTAGGGTTTCCATTTACATCGCATTCTACAAACGGCCCTGTTGGTAACCAGTGATAAGATTTTACTTTTTCAGCTTTATATGAATTATAAGAGCAACCTGTTAGTTGACAACAACCGAACAAATTACTTGACAATGGGCTTTTTAGAATATCTACCTTAAATACTCCATTAAATCTTACTTTACTGCCTTTGTAAAGTATTTGATCTGCACCTTGAGGCTGTGGATTATTTACTGGTACCTTATCTGTTGTTCTCCAATTACCTCCCATACCATTTAATATATTGGTATTATCAACGAAATAACAATCATCTAGATCATATTCATTATTAAAATGATAGTTTCCATATTGATTTTTAATCCAACTTGTGTCAGCACTTTGTGATACTTCAATATGGCAATGTACTCCAGTCATGTTTGAAAAGCCTTTATTTCCCATATTACCTAGCTGATTACCTTGAGGTACAACTTGTCCTATCTTTACATCCATACTATTATCATGTGCAGTCATAAAAGTAGCATAATCTATTCTTCCGTTTGAAAATCTTACTTTACTTGTTGACTGCCACATAACTTGACCTGTAGCACTATATTTTTTCAGTGCTTTACAAGTACAAGGTGCATAATAAGGATATTTAGTTCCAGCTATCTTTCCAGCCACATCATTTGCCATAATGCCTTTATGAGAATAATTACTGTTTGAACCTTGAGTTATCCTCATATCTGTGAAAGGACATAGAAAATCTTCTATACCTCCACGAACTGATTTTTGTCCTTTTTGCATATTAAATCACTTCCTCTATTTCTTTATCTTCTTCACCTGACAACCATGCTATCATATTAATTTCTTCATCTGTTCTATTATCTATTGTAGCCATATTATTCAGCCTCCTTCTTTTTATTAAAGAAATATGTCATTACCGCACCATACGAAGTACTAAATAGCATTAATACCTCTTTGTTAACTTCAAACGGTACAAATAATAACACAACCATTGCTAATGTCATTATTACTGTTACAAAACTCTTTAAATCATCCCATGCTTTTTTCATAAATTATTTACCTCTTTTCTAAATTATTTTTTATTTCTTCCACAATAAATTGCGCGTGCTCAGTTTTTTTGTCATGTGCAAGCATTATTTCTTTTTGCTCATCCATTGATTGTTGAACAAGATTCATACTTTGTTGTAATAGTGTTAAACTTTTTTCTGTGTTTTTCCCTGAAACAGATATTTCCCCGAGACATTTCTCATTTTGTTTCAGTGTCATTTTAATGTCTTTTTTATTCGTAAACCAGTCGTAGATAAATAGTCCTACAATCACAAAACCAATGCCATAGTTAAAAACAAGTTGTACTATATTTTCCATGTTTACCTCCTAACTCAAATCACTATTCTGATTTTCATCTGATTGTGTATTATCTGCGACTGGAACATCATTTGTAGTTGATTGTGTATTATCTGCGACTGGAACATCATTTGCAGTTGGTTGTAATTCGTTTAACTTATTATCTATATATTTTTTAATATCTAAGCAATACTCAATCTCAAAATTGGTTGTATCTAAATCACTGTCAATATACATATTATTTGTGCCTTCAAAAGTAGTTGGTATTTCTGGTAAAGTACCTAAATCTATAAACTCTGGTGTTTCTAATTGATAAAAAATTTCTACATTGTGAGTTGATAAATAAGTTTTAAAATCAGCTACTGTTGATGCTAATTTATGATCGTCACGTATCCAAAATATCCCTGCAGTATTCCAACCACAATAGTTGACTTTTGTCCAAGTTGCTGACGTTTTCTCCACTAAAAAACGGTTGCAAACACCATTGAAAGATTTCAAATTTCTTTTTACAAAGTATTGATATACAACGTTGTCAGATAATATGAATCCTTTGTCAGATAGTGTCCATTGTTCTGTACCATCCAAAATAACTTTAGCAACATTTTTCAAAATACCGTAATTTCCATATTTATCAATAATTAGCTTATCTTTGATATTTTTATCAATTTCACATATTTTATTGTTTTTTAAATCTATTGGTAATAAATGTTGTTTATACATCGGAAAATCAAGTGTTGGATTTGTACCTTTTTTCAATTGAATTTTAACTATAACATTATTAAATGTCACGCCACTTTCAATAGAAATCTGAGGCCTTATATTGTCAAAAAGACCTTTAGCACTAAACGTTTTATCAGAATTAATCTCCCAGAAAAACAATTTTTCAGCAGAGTGGTATAAGCTATATTTTAAATTTGCATAAGTGTTTGCACTAAATGTATAATCTCCATCTAAAGGCAATTGTATATAATCGTAAGCAAATGAAGACAAGTACGTTTTTGCAGTAGCAGTCCCATTCAAAGTAATAGTTCCGTCATCATTGTTTGTACAAGTAATACCATTAACAGTTTTTGATTGGATTTTATTAGGTAACAAATTTTCGGCATGTGATACTAAATTTATATAATTACTGCCTGATGGAATAATGTTATATAGTTTCTTTTCAGATAACGCTATTTTCATACCTCTTAAAAAATCATTTACATTAGAAAATTTTGTTAGATCTTCTGTTGAATTTGTTTGGACATTATAACTTGTTATAGAGGTAGAAAAAACTAACTTAAGATAGTGTGTATTGCTATCAGTAGTATATGAATAAAATTTTAAAATATTATGCCAACCAGAGTCTGCAATAAATGTTTCATTAGAATCACAACTATGAATACCAACTCGTAATCCTTTTACAATGTCACCTATATCACAAATTGATATGAAATATGTTGTATTAGGTGTTACTGGAATTGGTTTTGATGCATTATTGATTCTGTTCTGATAATTAGGTAATCCTTGACCATTGGCTAAACTACCTATGCTAAAATCATCAAAATTAAGTAAATTTGTAATTCCCTCTAATTGCTTAATTTCGCTCGGATAGTCTGGAGATGGACTTGCTTGTCCTCCTGTATATGATTCTTGCTCGTGCTTTCCGTCTATACTTGTATTGAATATTTTGTAATCAACTGCATCATCAATAGATATACTTTCTCCATTAGCTTTACTCTTAGGAGTGATTTTATCCATATCATTTTTCATTTCATATACACATTTAGCACTTGGATATTGTGTATCCGTTGAATTTTCATTTACAAAATTAACCTTATTATTGGTTGTTTCTAAATTCTTACCAGCAATTACATTTTCAAGAGTACCTTTTGAGATAATTCCAGTATCGTTTAGTGTTGTATATTGTTCTAGTGTTCTTGGCGTAGCATATAAGATTCCGTCAGATGTTACTGCAGTAGCATAAAAAGGAATATTAGTTTTAATTACTCCAGCTTTATTTTCTTCTGCATAATCAGTATTTTTAACATAATTGCTATCGTTCGCTAATTCACTCACTTTCGTAGGTACGTCAGTTGTTTTTGCATAATCTTTTAGGATGTTTTTTAAGTCAGTTTCATTAACCAAACCACTTATTAAACTGTCTAACGGTACATCTATGACAATACCATTTTGCAATGTAAATGTTAGTTTCTCATTATCATTGTCATATGTAACATTGATTATCATTGATTCAATTGGCAAATCAACACTGCCTGTCGATAATACATTATCGTCTTTATCTTTCAATTTTAAAGTCATTATATATGTCTTACTATCTATTGTTAAATCCAATTTATTACCAGTTTCAGTTATTAGAGAATAATTTTTAAGATTATCATTAATATGATCTATTTTCTTTACTAAATCACTATCATTATATTGATACGTGTTATTTATTTCAAGCGTTTCATTTTCTTGCTTTAAATCAATATTTGTTCCAGCAACGATATTCAATGTATTAAATCCATTAATTGTTGCATCTTTTCCATTAAAATCTCCATTTTCAACGCTAGATTTTAAGTTTTTTATATACTCTTCACGCTGTGTTTCATTTTCACTTATAACTTTATCCAAATTTGTTACCTTTTCTATTAAAGAATCTAAAATAAGAACTTTAGGATCATCATTTTCCACGTCATCATCGCAAACTATGGAGTCCTCAATTACCAAATGCAGATTAGATGTCTTAGCTATAATTTCATCATCATCTATTGTTTTAAAAAATTGAATATTGCAATCTAGCTCATTATATTTAGTAATTTCTTTATCTATTGTCAAAATGTTGCTAGTAACATTATCAAAAACCTTTGAAAATGTGCCATCAATAGTACTAAAACATGCTTTTTTGCTAAATTCTTTATATTCTTCAGGAACTATGAATTCAATTTTTTCTATTTTATTTTCTCCTAAAAAGCCAATAGAAAGGACAGACTGGTCTAAGCGTCTATTTTCTTTATATATTGTTATTTTTTTCCTTGCTATATTACCTCCTATTATGCAACTCTTCTCCAAAATGCCATTACTATATAAGGTTGCATATTATTATGTGGTTGGTTTTCACCTGCTGCCTGTGTAAAGGCGTTATTATAACCACCACCATTGACGTAACTGTAACCACTGGCCAATTCACTTCCGCCCATTGTAGATATGCCATGAGTATGCGCTGGCATTTCATCCACTGTTAATTTATGTTTCTTTTCTCCGCCCAATTTACCAATTTCATTGAAGTCTGTATCATTCACATCCAAGCCTACAGGTACACGCCCTTGTGAAATTAATTCCCAACTATATCCTAAATAATCGGAATGATCTAAATTATCATAAAATATTTCTACTTTATTTATCGGAAATATTTCGTCTGCTTTGAGCGATTGAATTAATTCTACTCTCTTACCTTCAAAATCAGTGTACAATCCACCGTCTTTAGTAACAATAAAATTACCATCAACGATTTCAACATCAGATAGTTCATTTTTTGTTAATCTTCTTAAAAAATTTACTTTTGCCCTTTTAATTGTCCTCCCATTTCCAGTCATTTTCTGTATTCCAATTAATTAAACTGACTACATTCCATATATTATTTATACTATTTATAGCGTCCTTTAATAGTTCAAAATTTTTGTTCCATCTTTCAAAATCTTTACTATTAATGGGTTTCTGTGCTAATCCATAATCATTACTTTCTATTCCATAATGGCCGGTTGTTGTCCACGCTTTGTATTCATAACCAACAGGCTCATAAAGCATTTTTGCAACATTGTTTATCCCTTCTTCTATATTATCAATATATTGAAGATATGGTATTTCATTATCTACCCATGTTTTTTTTGAATATTCTAACATCATATACTCATTATCAACTATTTTTATACATGGATAAAATAAATCGTTATTGTTGACTTGTGTTACAGTTCCCATTTTCTTAGGTAGCCTGTATCTAATATAATTGAAGTCATCATTTAATTTATTGTTGTATTTACTATATAAAATATAATTTGTATTATCATCATTATAATGATATGCAATCCAATGTCGTAAACTTTTAGTATTAAAATAATATTGAATATCATTTCCATTGTCAACTTCTATTATTTTTTTCATCTTCTCATAAATTATGTTTTTATAACTATCATATGGAAAATTCATATATAAAACCTTTTGACTAAGATTATCACCAACCGCAATATTTCTCAGTGATGTTTCTGTTAAATTAAATTTAGATTTAAATAAAGTATGTAAATAAGCAACCTTATTTTCAATATCATTTAACATTTCCTTGCTTAAATAATTACTCCTTAAAATCAACCTCCGCATTAGGCAAAAGATATCCATAATACAATTTAAATCCAATTTTTTCTGCCTTTTCTATGTCTTTTTTTTCTACTTCAATTATGATATTGTCTTTCTTCATTTTATGCATTTTTAATCACCTATTCCTTCAAAACTTCCACTCAATCCACCATCAAATGTTAAACTAATTTTTGTTAATACCACATCCTTATTACCAAATTTTGTTTCAACACTAATTGTATCTCCTGCTGTTAAACTTGGATCACCAGCATAATTACCAGTTACCTTATATTTTTTATCTCTTTCCAAATAAAAATCCGCATTATCTTTTAAATCATTATCAGCACCAAAATAATTTGTATAATCTATTGATAAACTATCACCTATTTTATTATTATTTTGATATGTAATATTTATAGTTGGTGGATTTTCAAATTTGTAACCGTTCAAATGAACTGTGACATTATCTCCAATATTACCGGTGAATTTTATATATGCTAACCATTTATTATAATCAATCAACTCTGCTTTTCCATTTCCTGTTGAAGTATAACTAAATTCTTTGCTTTCTCTATCATTATTAGTCATTTTGCTAAAGGACATCCACACATATTCTTCTGTATTTGTAAGTGTATATGTTTGATTTAACAAATCACTTTTATCACTAGATGTAAAATCATAATCATCTATATTTACAAAATTAACTTTATTAACGACAGATTTACTTTCATATTTTACATCGTTCATTAATTGGGTTCTTTCTATATTATCAACTATATCATCGTTAATTAAGTCTAATATTGCTTCGTTATTCCTAGAAATAAAGAAATATCTTGGCCGATTTTTAGTAGCCATAAAAGCAAATGTTGTTTTTAAATAATTTAATAATTTTGTATCTTTTAAATGAGTATTAGAGGCAGTTCCAAAATTCTTTAACAAAAATGTGTATCCATACATTTTTGATAAATAATTTCCCAATGTTTTCCCTGTCCATGCTTGACCATTATTATACAAAAACTGGCCATCACTTTTTATCGTTAGGTTTGCTAAAATTCCCATTAATGATTGACCATTTAGAGTAACATTGCTATCGCTATCAGAACTCCAATCTTTAAGATAAAAATAGCCCATCGGAACATATTCGACTCCGTTCTCTTCAGTAAGAACACCAATGTATGGTTTTATTATACAATTATCAGTTAAATATTTAACTAAACCTTGTGGATTCAATGGATTGAATGAATTATCATAATTATTAAGGTTAACAGCACAAGTGTTAATAGGTGTACTTGTAAACAATAAATCTATTTCCTCATTTGTGGTAAACGACACTAAATCAGAATCTTCGTATACTTGCGATATTCCAAAATCAATCTCGGATATTCTTATTCTTCTATTTGAATATTCCATTTTATGTATGTCAATGCTTATAGATTTTATAGTTATTGGATTATCAAAAATATATTGATAAACGTTTTTGCTGTTTTCTACCTCTATAATTTTAGATACATCATGACTATCTACTACTGTTAATGTAAAATTTTGAGCAATATTATTTTCAAAATATATTGTAATACCGCTGCTTGTAACAAAGTCATTATCTTTTGTTACTGTTATTATTCTACTTTCCAAGTCGTTAAATATGTCATTACTAACATAACCAAATTGGTTTCCTACAATATTATAATTTGGTAGAATAAAGCTCCCATCTAATTCTGTATAATTTTCTTCTAAACTTGCATATTTTTTGTTTTTCTTGACTCCATCTACTATTTCACTATCTAAACTGTTTCTTAAACGTTCTGGTGCAGTCATTAATCGATAACCGCTTCCATCCTGATCATCAAATATTACTTCTACATATCCTTTTACTTCTCTTTCTGTAGCTTTTATTGCTTTTTTAAATGATTCACTTACTGTTTCCATAACTTCACCGCCTTAATATTCAATGAAGTTCATTTGAACATCAGTTCTTTTAGTTAAAAGATATGTATTTATATCAGCATATTTTGTTTTTCCATCAAGGGGACCTGCATAAACTTTTTTAACAACTCTTTTGCCATAATTATCTGTAAATTTTAAGTAAAAATAATCTTTTTCATAAAGTGTTTGGAGTAACGACATTTGAACTGCATCTAATTTAGACCAACCGCACGTAACTTTTGCGAGATTTCTTCTTTTGATATCTCTATGCAAATATCCAGTCGCATCTCTAAATGAATTTTCTAAATGTGTATATGTTGGACTATAATTTCCTTCTGATGGAGTTGGTAAATCAAACCATGTATTATTATCGTAACTTGCTTCTAAGAATGCCCTTTATTATCAACTCCTTACTACCGTAGCAGATTTTTGCTGCCTTTTTCCTTCATTTTGAAAATCATCATATGTTGCCTGTGCCAAATCTTTACCATTAACTCTAAAATATATTGGTTGATTTGCTAATTCTAAGATGTTTTTATTTAAATCAATTAACAATTGAGTATTAGTATCATTGTTTCCCATTTTTTCAGCCACTTGGCTAGCAAAATCACTGATAAACTTACTATTTTGTAATGGAACTATAGCCTCTGCACCCTTTTCGCCAGCAACATAAGAACCCATATTAACACCCTTGCCAGGATTGTTAACAATACCTCCTTTTGCTAATCTAGGTAATTTAAAAGTAGGTAATTTCCCAATATTGATTCCAGGAACTTTATTAATAACTCCAACTAATAAATTTATTGTGTTTATGGGCTTATTAAGAATGGTTTCTATTGCATGCAAAACACCATTAACAACAGTTTTAAATACGCCTACAACTACATCAGCTACCGTTAAGGCAAGTCCTTTGATAACATTCCAAATAATACTTATTGTGTTTCCTGCAATTTTTATCAATCCTGTAAATATACTACCAAATATTTTAACAATTCCATTCCAAGCTTGCTCCCAATTTCCTGTAAAAACGCCTTTAATAAGATCAATTAAACCATCAAGTACTCCTTTAAGCATTGTAAAAGTATTATCAAATATATTTAAGATGTTTTGTATAATAGCAACGAAGGAATCATAAACTCCACCAAATAAATTCCCAAACATTTTATGAATTAAATCACTTTTACCAAAAAGCCAGTCAACGCCCCCTTGTAGAAAACTCTTTATATTTTCCCAATTAGAAGTTATTATTCCAATAATTGCAACTATTGCACCAGCTATTGCCACAGGCCATGCTCTAAACATAATAGCAATTCCTGCTATCGCTATACCTATACCGGTAATTATTTTCCCAAAATTTTGCCAGCTAGGGTCTTTTAAATAATCCATTACTGCCTGAATCATATAGACAATTCCTGCTATCGCTATACCGAGTCCAAAGGATTTTAAACCTCCAAGTCCTAATTTCCACGCTAATAAGCCTGCTGTAACGCCGGCCATTACAGATAAGATTAAATCTTTATTATCAACAATCCACTGCAGCCATGACGGAACAGGACCATCTATAGAATTCAAATCAAAACTAGGCATTTTAATTCCAGAATCTGCACCACTATTACTACTATCATTTTTGTCAGAATCTAAATTAGTTATTTCATCTATTCCACCAACTAAATTCTTTTTTGTTTCTTTTACATTTTTAGCTGTTTGCTTACTGCTATCTGCCATGCTTTTAAAATCTTTGGCACCGCCAAATAAATTAATTCCAAACCAAGCTTGAGCTATATAATTAACATATTGTAGTAACTTTACTACCAAATTGAGTATTGTTTCTATCAGTGGTTTTAACGTACTTGCCAAAGCATACTGAATATATTGTAAATTACTTTGCATTTGATCATTATATTGTGTAAGTGTACTCATAGCATTTCTTACAAGACTATAGGCACTTGAAACAGCAAATACAGCTAATGCCCATTTACCAACTTTTGATACAGTTTTGCTTATACCGTTACCCACATTATCTATATTTTTTCTTAAATTAGATAAATCATTTTTATTTAACTCCTGCTGTTTTTTATTTAATGAATCTAACTTTCTAGCCAATTTTGAATATTGTGCTTCTAACTTTTGTGTATCTCCAAATTCAAAACCCATATCTGCTTTTTTTAGTTTATTTTCTATTTCTTCCATTTGACTTTTAACGTAGGCAATTTCTGCATCAAAATTATCAGTTTCTAATTCAGTACCAATTACAACTCTACCATCCCTCTAATCACCTCCTAATGCATTATAGAATCTATTTTGACTTTCTTTTTCTTCTTCCGTCATTTCTTTTTCAACATCATCTTCTTTTATTAAAGATACTTGTCTTTTTGCTTTTAGTATTCTATTTTTTTCTTTCCAGTCTTTTATTTTTGAAACATCCATTGTTCTTAAATTTCTGACACGATTTAAAATACAACAGTTACCAAATTCACTATTTGATAAATTACTTAAATCATTAAAGAAATCCCACCAGTGCAGATACTCCATATCATATGGATTATACTTATAATCTTGAATAAAACTACTTCTTATGTAATATCTGTCTTTTTGCAAATCCATATCACGTTCTTCTTCTGTATCCTCTAAATCTTTTCCTAAACAAAGATATTTAATTGCCAGTTCAAGTAATTTTTCCCAATCTTGAGGATTATCTAATCCTTCATCGCCAAATAATTTATAAATAATAGCTAAAGGTCGTTCAGTGTCACTTACATCACTTGATTCTGCTATTTCATTACACTCAATAGCAACCCTAAAATCTGTGTTAATCTTATACTTTTTATTACCAGCCTTTACATATTCTGGATTATTCAAGTACATTATCTTCTTTCTTGACAGAATATTTAGACTTAATCTTTTTAGTTATATCATCTAATGTAATATTTAATTTGGGAGCTATTTGTTTTTCAATAATTTCATCAATTTCGCTTAATGTAGTCCATCTCATTTTTCTTCCATTTAAAAGTTTTTGAACTCCATTTTCACCTAAAAACATATTATAAATTTTAGTTTGTTCTTTATAAAATTCATTTAATGCTTTTACTTTGGCTTCTTCATTAGAACTCATAAGTTTTTTTCCTTTATGATCTTGTTGTTTTTCAATGATAAGAAACTTATTCTTTAATTTTTTTCTGCTTTCTTTTGACTTTTCAATTAGTTCTTGATAGATAAATGGCAGTTCGATATCTTCTAAATCAAATTCAAGATATTCTCCTGTTGGTTTACTTTCTACTATGATTTTTCCTGTTTCATCCTTAATTTCTTGTGTATAAACAAACACTCTGTATATATTTTCATTTTTTAATTGAATAGTATCCATATTTTCTCCCTTCAAAAAAATAGAGAGGGTTTCCCCTCTCCTGACTATTTACTGCTACTTTGTGTTGCACTTGTTGCTGGTGTAAATTTACCAGTAGACGGATTGTAACTACCATGTGTTTTCTTACCAATGAAATGAATGTCGAATGGTGCTCCTAATGCCTTTGTATCTCCACCCCAAGATTTCAAATCAACTGCGGCAGTTTGAATCCAAGCTTCAAATTCCCCACTCTTACTTTCAACTTCTTTTGTAGTATTCACTTCCATAAATGGGTATTCCACATCGGAACCATCTTTATCATATTTATTGATATCATATAATTCATCAGCGAATTTAGAGTCGTTTCTTAATTTGTATGGGTCAACTGTCATTGTTCTGTTTCCAGCGGTTACGTCAACTTCTGATTCTCCTAATACATTTTTTGTTTCTTCTACTTCGTTGTTCATCTCTTTTGATAATTCATCATTATCTTTTCCAAGAACTTCCCAAGTTGCAGTAGCATCTCCTTTTTTTGTTGGATCAACAAAAATCATATATTGTTCTCTTTTATATTTTCCCCTAAGTTTTACCTCCTATTTTTCATATGTTATTTTCATTTGAATTGAATATCTAGCAGTATTAGTTGTTGCATCTAATATTGCGCCATTATTTAAGCATTCTATACTTTCTATACCATTTATATCTGGTAATATTCCTTTGAAATTATTTAACTCTATCAAATCATATAAATCTTCATAAAATTTACTATTTGACATATTTTGAAGAACATCAGCACCATAATCATTGCAACTAATAAGTTGAAATTGATATTGTCTTAAAGAAGAACCATCTACATGTTTCTCTAATATTGGATCAACAGGTATTGGAACGATTGCAAATTCTGTTGGGTTTTCTCCCAAAAAATCTACATTTATTCTATAATTTTCATCTATTATATTATTATCAATTAAATATTTTCTTATTTTTTCAATCCTTATTTACACCCTCTATTCACATAATTTTGTACTTCCTTTACAACATCATCACCTTTAGATGTCCACATTCTTTTATCCCATTGTGAACCTGTTCCAACTGTATGATAAACCAAATTTTCTCCAGAATTAATCTTTGTTATACCAGGTCTAGACCAATACCCAAAATCAGGGCTGTAAAAAGCACCTTTTTTATATTTTGGATCAATGTACTTTTTTCCAGTGTAAAGATAATGTGCATCTGGTCCTTGATATATAATCTTATCAACTTGTAAATCTACATTTTGATTTAAATGGCTTGATGTACCTCCTGGGACGAATGGTGTCATATATCTAAAACAAGTTTGTGTTAGAAAAGCATGTGCTGAACCGTTTTTCTGAATCCCTAGTCTTGCCTTTATTACACTTGTTGGTTTTAAATATACACTCCTACTTTGCTCCTAATTGAATATGTTTCATTTCATCACTCCCAGAATTATTATCAATTAATGTTGTAATATTATAGTTGTCAATCGCCAAGTCACTTTGTTTAGATATACTATCTTCAATGTCACCCTTTGTAATAATATCTCCAATAGAAAAGGGAACTTTTTCAAGGCCTTTATTTTTGTCATATGGTATAAAGACGGTTATATCGTTGGATTTATCGTATCCTTTATTGATACTCGCACCTTTTCCACCTTGCCACATAACATTTTCTATTGGATATCTATCCCATTCATCTAATCTTGTCTTTAAATTAAATCTCTTATGATAAAGTGTCATGCTAGAGTTTGTTATCATATTAATCACCCCCACAATATAACACAAAAACATTATCAACCTTTGTTGTCGATAAATAAGTTTTTACTATATTCTTTAACCCTTCTTTTTTCTCTTTTGTCACTGGTTTATCGTAGCTTACTGAATAATTTCCTACAGTCTCACTGGACTTTGTCCCAGACTCATTATACTTGCTTATGGCATTGATTAAATCATAAATACATAATTTCAACTCTTGTGGATAATCAGATGTTTTTTTAAAACGATTAAATGTTAATTCATCAACTTCTTTTTCTGCACGATATTCTAATAAATTAAAGGGCATTTCTGAAAGATTGCCCTTTAACTCTTTATATTCATTATAAGTTAAGTATTGGTTACCAAACTTCATATATGCCCTCCTTTATTAAGCAAAGTCTACTAATAAGTCACTATCTAATTCTTTGATACCATAAATAATATCAAATGAAATTTTGTCTTTTTTAGTACCTTGATCATATCCGAATACTACTCTTACTGCTAATCCATCAGCACTAGCAATAGCAGCCTTTGCTGCACCTTGTGGTAACTCTAAAGATCTAGTTACTAAAGCTAAACCATTTCTATGGAAACCTAAAGAATGAGCTTTATTTACAATAAATGCACTTGCAGCTTCAGTAATTACAAATGGGATTTTTTCAGTTACTTTTAATGTTCCTGCTCCATCTGTTAAAGTTAAATCTTCTGCAACTTCAAATAGATAGCCATTAACGATTAATTTATCTCCTGCCTTAATTGTACCTGTTTTAGCAGTACCATTAGTTACACTAAATTGAGTAGAACCCTTTGCACATGTAACTTTATATGCTGTAGCAGTTCCAGCTGTTGAAGATACATTTTCTGGTGTATTTTGGCTCATGAATGAATTCATTGTATAAACTTTACCAATTTCAGCATCTTTTAATGCTTGACTATCTCCTTTATAACAAACTTTAGCAAAGTTATCTAAAGTATTATATTTATATAGAGTATCTACTGCTAATACTAAGTTTCTGTTATTGTCTCTTGGAGCTTTTTTCTTATCTAGTGCCTTAGCTACATTTGCAATATCTACAATTGTAGGATTAGATGATACTTCTACTTTAGAACCTGCCTTTTCAACTCCAACAGTTAATAAATCAATGTCTACTGCTTGAGCTATAGCGCTTAATGCTGGTTCAATAACTTGTTTTGAGAAATCTTTAATATCTAAAGTCATTTCTTTTGAAGTTACACCAACAGTAACGTCTCTATAACGATCCATTTTAACTGGAACAGAACCTTCACTGATATCTTGCTCTTCTACTTCTCCTATAAAGTTTTTAGCTACGAATTTAGCTGGTTTACGAACTGTAATTGTATCTCCTACATTTACGAATTCTTTTGAATAATCTCTATGTACTAAGTTAGCCATAGTTAAATTTGATTCTAATACAAGTAATGCTTCATTAGCGATTATTTGTGGTGTTAATATTTTATTATTCCTATTATATTCCTTCTTTCTTTTTTCTTTTAATTATTATTTCTCCATGCTTTATATTGTTCAAAAGACATTTCATCTAAATTTGTTGGTGTAGAATTATCTCCTTCTCCCATACCTGGCATGCTAGCAGGCTGATTTGGATTAACAAATAATCCTTCCTTATCTTTTGTAAGGCTTTCAAAGATTTCACTTATACCTTTACCCTTATTTTCTGCTTTGTTTAGTTCTGATTTTATATCAGTAATAAGTCCATTTTTTACATAATCACTTGTAAATTTCTTATCTCCAAATGCAGAAATAATGTTGTTAGTAAGTATTTCATCTTCTTTCTTTGCTTTTTCATCAGCAATTCTCTTAGCTTCAGCAGTTTTCATATCTGCTATTTCTTTTTTTAGACCATTTAGTTCTTCAGAATCTGGTACATTTTCTAATTGCTTTTCTAAATTGGCAATAGTAGTCTTGTAAGTTTCTATTTCCTTATTCAAATCATTTTTAGCTTTTTCGGATTCAGTTGTTACTGTTTTACCATGTTCTGCTAGTATTGATTTAACTTCTTCCTTACTAAGTTTAACTTTCCCTTCCCCTATTTCTAAATTTTCTAAAAATTCTTTCATATCATATTCTCCTTCCACTTTTTTACAGAGGTTTAGTCCTCCTAGATTTTTAGATATTATCTTTTCTTTCCAGTCTTTAAGATAGACCAAAAAAGCCAATATTTCTATTGACTATAGTATCTTAATAGATACTGTACTAATGATATATCAGTCCTCGTATCTCCGAATATATATCATCAGTACACTACCTACTAGAGATAGTGTGTTAATATTAACATTTTTACTTTAGTTGTCCTATTTTTAATTATAATAGTGCTTAAAGGTTTTAACAAACTCGTCAGTCCGTCTATTTCCGTAGAAGTACTCAAGTGTTAGCAACACTATCTGTAACCCTTTCACTCCATTATTTTATAAGCACCTTAGAATAGATATATTAGCAGGTATCTAAACGTAGACAATTAAGCCTATATGACTACTACCAAGTAGTTTAATATCTATTCTAAGCTACCTATAAGATAGCATAATAAAAGCACCCATTATTGAGTGCTAATAATCTATATTTTCTTTTATTTCATCTTCTCCATACAATTTTTCATGAGATTTGTTTTCTCTTATACATATTTTTAATTCATTTTTTATTTCATCCATAGTTTTGTGCCATGTATCAAACTCTCTAAATCCCTTTTGTTTGTATTCTTTCCACAACTCATCAAGTTCTTTTTGCTCTTCACTTAATTCAATATCTTCTAAGTCAAAGTCCATGGTTATTCTCCTTTCATAGAATTAATAAAATACTTATAGGAATTAGGAAATATAGTTCTAAAGTTATATAACTCTACTTTAGAATTTCTGGCAAGAGCACTACCTACATGCGCAAAGAATTCTCTTTCCAGTTTTCCTTTGTATTCCCAATATTTAGTTCTATGCATTGCCCTTCCAATGCATTGATTCTTTGTTATACCACCTATTATATCAGATAAAGAATTGTATTGATTATCTAAATTCATTTTTCGTGACATTCTTGCATAAAATTCTTTATCATCTATATTATACTTAAGTTTCATATTTGATTTAAATCTTTCAAAGTCATTTTGTATCATTCCTTTGAATTCGGGTTTCTGTGATGGATTTTTTAATTTGTGATCTATCATGTGACTATATTCATGGAAAAACGTGTTGTATCCTTTTAATTTATCATCATCAATATTTATTTTTATACTATCAAACATAGGATTATATCTAGGTGTACCAGCATATTTATAATTCTTAATTTTTATATCATCTTTATATTTATTTAAAATAAATTTATATGACGGGTCAGAACCTTTAATAATATCTTTTATGTTACTATAATGGTTATTAGGTAACTTCTTAATGCCAATTGATTTTATTAAATCATTGGAATTTCCTATCTTGATTTTGCTTGTTAGCATATATTCGTCATTTAATTTAATATTTAATTTCTTATATCCATCAACCCTTAGCCTATCTATTTTAGTAGGTAGCCCACTTGCTTTGTGTAAGTCATTATACTTGTTGGTTAATTGTCTTATTTTCTCTTGGCAATGATATACTTCCTCGTCATTATTTATTGCTCTGGCACCTATTTGTCTGTCTTTATATTGTCTTATCTTAGTTTCTATTTGCCTTTGCAACTGTGTTCCTTCATAATTCGTATAATGTTTACCTTCAAAATCAAAACCATCTTTATTGGCTTTTTTATCTGCTTCTAATTGTTCCTTTGAATATATAGGTTCAGATACTCCTAAAACTATTTGATAGGTAAAATGATAGCAATTAAGTTCTCCAACATGTCTGTTTAAACTATTGTTAACAGTAGCATAATCTTGATATTTAATCCCCTTGACTGTTACATCACCTTTTGTACTAAACTGCTTACCATCAACAGTATCTATATGATCTGGTGCTGCATTCTTATGATGTGAAACTTCAATACCATCTGCTCCAAATTCTTCACCAAATGACTTTTGCAATTCTTGATTTAATCTTCTTATACCATCCATTACATTCATTCTAATAGAAGAGTCGGCTCTTCTAGAATAACCATTATTAAAATCAACTGTTCTTAATCCACGTGAGGTCATTTCTTTCATTGCTTTTCGCATAGTCATCTCATAAGACTCTCGCCCTTGAACTATATTCAATATAGCTTCATCTGTTATCTTTTGATAAACATCTGATATTTTAGTATATTCCTTAACACCTTGTGCATTAGTTTTCATATACGCAAAAGTTTTGCTCATGTTTATGTATTCATTTGCTGTTGCTTTAGCTATTGATTTAACCTGTTCTTGTAAAGCTTCATTTTGCTCATATGGTATAAATTTAGTTTTCGTATATTCATAGAATTGTTTAGCATAGTTTTGATTTTTCTTTGCTACTTCTTCAAATATTTTATATATATCAGATACATTCTTTTCAGACACATCTGCTATTTCATTCATTATTTCATCTAAGTTATTACCATATTTTACTGATTGTAATACTTCTCTTACCTGACTTGGAGTAAAAGTACCAATATCAACTATCTGTTTTCCAAGTTTTTCTATCATGTAAGTATTTAGTTTTTCTACTCTATTAACTAATCTTTCTGATAGTCTTTCTAATGCCTCTTCACTTAACCTGATATCTTCCTCCAAACATTTTGCAGATATCAACATATGGTATTTCTTTGTTTAATGCAAAATTGATAAGACAAATTATAGGATTACAAATAATACAAGCAGTAAGATGAACAAGCAATAGCAATATTGTTTTAATTATGACAAATAACATTTTAAAAGTAATTATTATTATATTCAATATTGCCTTTATCATTTAATCACCTTCTAATATTCTATAAAAGTAACGTCTTTCTTCAAATTACCAAGTACATCTCTTTCTACAGTACAACTTGTATAATATCTTACTTTTTTATTGCCTATAGTAATCATATAACTCTCTTTTTCAGCAATTTTATAATAATCTTCTAAACTCAAATCATCTATAATTTTTATTTTGCTAATACTCTTAGGTAATTTTATTCCAGGCTCAGCAAAAATACTATGATTATAAAACATACAATTATATATCTTATTATTTATTTTTATTATGGCTGGATAAGAAGAAACTTCACAAGACTTTTCCTTTATGAAATTATAATATTCTTCATCTATAATCAGTTCTATGTTTAAATCATCAGAATTGTCTAAGATGATATCATCTGAATGTAATTCTAATTCATCCAACTTTCCTTCTAATTTGAAAGTAGGCATTTTACCACCTTCGATATGAATATTAACTGAATATATTCCTTCACCAAATTTTTGATTATTTATCTTGAAATATTCGCATTTCCCTTTTTTATCAGTCTTAACTTCTAACTTCATATTACTCTCCTACCAAATCTTCAGTTCTTGGACTTTCTGATTTTATTTCATCAATAACATTTTGTGCTTCCTCTAATGTTTCACCAGGTTTTAAGAATTGTCTTAATTCTGCCTTTTTGATTACTCCTCTAGACTCTCCTTGCATTAATTGACTAAATTCTTGTTGACTATCCTCTAGCAAAGAATAAGACCAATCAGTTGATAATTCATATTCTCCTTGAGGTGTTAAATTATAATAGTTTGCTAATACATTACAAGCATATAAGAAATCATCTAGTCCATCTTCTAATCCATCTTGAACATCATCAACTATATCAAATGTTTCCTTTAACATTTTCTTAATTTCTGTAGCTGTTGCATTGGAAGTTTGAGCATCTGTAAGTATTCCTTTTGAAGTTCCAACTTGCTTTTCTAGTAATGCAAAATCATTAGTTAATTTATTGTATAATGATGTATCTCTAAAAGCAGGATCAAATACTTCCCAAAAATTATCATCACCAGCATTAATTTTCTTGTATAAACCATTAACTGGCAAAGCATCATCACCTTTAAACATTGTGATATCTGCTCCAACAAAAGCCTCTTTTAACCCATATTCTCTATCTATTTGTTCCAAATCTTTCATTATTTTTGCTATTTGCTTATCACAACCATACGTGATAGGTACACCATACTTATCCATTTCTTTTCTATTATCTATTGGACTCTTGATATACATAAATGGCATTCTATCAACATTAGTAATAGACATATCTTCTATATTTTGCCATTCTGGAATGATAGTCATTTCAATTGGATCATCATCTAATGTAGCTCTGTATCTGATATATAGGTTTCCATTTTCTAAAGTATAATCAGCCCATCTATAATAATGATTTCTATTTCTTACAACATGTTCTGCTAAAATTGTGCAGTCTACTGTATCATCACCAATCATTTTATTGATAGACAATCTATTTTGAGAAATAATATTAAAATATAGCTTATTATTGTTAACATAAGGCACTACAAGTACGCCACCAGTTCCTAGCTCCCTAGCTATAATTTTTTTTAATTTCTTCTTAAGCTTTTTTATTATTTTTCTTAATAAATCAGCTCTTTGATTATCTCCAACTATGTCTATATTGCTGTCACTAACCGTATAATTAGCTAACTTATTTGCAAATATAACAGTAAAGTTGATATTTCTATCTTCTTCATACATTGCTGTAAAACTATCGTTTGCTTGCATTAACATATCATCTGGTAATTGTTTCTTTCCAAATAAAGCAAGTATTCTATTCCATAAATTAGTTAACCTATCATCATTCTCCTTTTCTTCTCCATATTGGATTTAGTGCATATCTAACGCTATCAATACAGTGATTATCTGCATCAACATATCCTGTAATGTAATTACCATCTTTATCCTGTGGATGTTCATATGTAGTAAACTCTTCTGCTGATTTAGGGCACCTCTTAGGGTCTATAACTATTTTGGCTAAACTTGATAACCATTTCATTGAATATTCCACACTATCAGGTCCTTTCTTTGCACCTCTCATAAGAGACCCATAACTTTGAAAGTCTCCTATTGATTTAGGTTCAGCACTATCAGCAGTAATTAAATCATCATTTTTTACACTTTTTTCTTGTTGTAAATGACTCCAAACTTTAGCATTGCCCATTTTATTTACTACAAATTCATCAAAAATATATAATGTTAATTTGTTTGGTTGATAACACATTTTAGTCCATGCTAATGGGTCAGGATACCATCCAAAGTCCATACCTTGATACAAGTAATCAAAGTTGTCTATTTCCTCATCAGTTATCTCCCTTAATTCAACATTTTCAAATACATTTCCACCATCGCCAGTCTCTTCCCCTAAATACTCATTAGCATAAGCAGTAGGATTGTTCTGCTTTAGTAGTTCTGCATCATCAAAGAAAGGTTGTCCTAACCAATCAACAGGCACATCTAAATATGTACTTCTATGTACTAATCTTTTAGGATTTGGTAATCTCTTTTCTATATTAACAAAATGTCGTTTAGACTTAGGTGTATTATATATTCTAAAAGTTAAGTACTCATTACCACCACGTTTAACAGATTGGTCTATCTTACGAACCTCATTCATACCAGCCATTTGGTCAAACTCTTCATATATTATTAATGCGATATACATTCCCTTTGGTGGTTTTATCGATTTAATCTTTCCAGGGTCATCCGCGCCTCTAAAATAAATCATTTGTCCTGTTTTCTTGTTTTTCATTTCTAAGGGGCTTTTAGTTTTAGACCAATTTTCATTTATAAATGGATAAGTTTCTGATAACTTATCCATTCCCCACTCTAATTGACTATAAACGGAGTCTTTTAATGTATTAGCAACTTTACGGATACAGATAGCACACCAGTTAGGATTGTTTTCTAACTCTTCTGGAACTACTTCACTCCAAAATGAAGACTTAATGGAACCACGCCCACCTTCAATCCAGTAATCATCATGCTTTCTCTCTTTTATATCTCTATATAAATCTACAAATGCTTTTCCTATATCTTTAGCGGGAAAAAACACCTGTGGTTTGTTCTTATCTAGATTTAACTTTTGCATTTCGGCAAACTTTAATTCCTTATCTATCATTACTCCATATGCACTAGCTAAATCTCTAACGCTGGTAAACTGATCAACCTTTTCTGCTTTATCATCTATAGCATCAACTAACTTTGAAATGGCATTAAGTCTTTTCTCATTAGTATTAGCTATCATCTCGAGCATTGACTTAGTATTTTCTTGTTTTTTTTGTTCGATTTTTTGCTTTAGCTCTTTATTGTTATCATCCTTACAGAGTTTTCTAACAGTATATTCAGAAACATTATTCATTCTAGCAGTCTCTGAATAATTGCTATTTTCAACATAATCTGCAATAATCTTTTTCTTTTGCTTGTCGGTTAATTTAGTCCTAGTAGTTTTTTTTATTTTAGACACATCAACCAACTCACTAACTGTCTTTTATTACTAAAATGATATTGTTCGTTTAATGAATGTTCAACATCCTTTGGTTTTAGATTAACCGTAAAGTTTTTAAATATTTTCCCATCTCTGGGTTTATATACTTCAATAAGTGATATATCATATATTTCAGACAATTTTATTAACAACATATTTATGTATTTATTTAAATTCCTAAATATATCACCTTCATTTCTTTTGGTTGCAGGGAAAGGATTTGAACCTCTGACCTTCAGCTTAGGAGACTGACGAGCTACCGAACTGCTCTACCCTGCGATGTAGTTTATTTAAAGTATTTATCAATAATACTATTAATAAAATCATTACTATTAGCAACAATCTGACATACTTGTTCAAAGTGAAATTTATCATCATCATTCTGAACATGTGCATATTCCCATAACCATACATGACAAAGTTCATGTTTTAGTGTGTTTCTTTTACTTTTGCATACATCTAATAAATGTATTTCTTGTGTTTCATAGTTTGTTTCACCTAGAGAATTACTGAGTTCCATTTTTTCTTTAGGTAGTTCCTTTATAATCCATTGATTTCCGTTTACACTAAATTTCATTTATTGCTGCTCCTTTTTAGTACTATTATTAGCACTACCATTTCTATCATTATCCCTATCTCGTTTAATCCTATTTTCATATTCCTCACACTTTCTTCCGAGTTTACAACTTCTACAGTTATGTCTCATAAAATAGTCATAACTACAAAATATCTCTTTTTTAGTTTCCATAAACACCACCAAAAAAAGAGCTTATTTCAGCTCTTTAATTTCTCACAATATTATTATCTCACAAAAAACAGCTCATATTGGCTCATTATAATATTTCTATATTTTCATAAACAATATATGATATATCTTTATCTTTTAAGTCCCACAATATTGGGAATTTTTCTAAATCTCTTTTAGGTACACCGTTATCAAAAGTTCTATATTCTCTAGCAAAAGTAAACTTGCTATCATTCATCATTTTAATTTTTAATTTATTTTCTATATATTCACTTACATCTTTTGATAAATCAGTAGGTTCATATTTGTAATCTTTTGGAATAAATGATTTTGCTATCCCTATTATATGATCGCTGGATTGTTCAACTTGCTCTTTCGTATAATTGTTTTTATTTCTTTTTTCATCTATCATAAATTTTCTGGCACTTCCTTGATATTCCAAATAACTTATTTGTTTTCCCGTTACATTTATATAACTTAAAATATCAAACAATCTTATAATATGATGATATTGTTTAGGATCAAATCCCCACTTTTGAAATTCAAACTCTTTACTAGGATATTCATGTGTTAGTGCTTTTCTTTTTTCATACATAGCACCCAGCATACTCTTTAAGCTTGGTCTTATTTGTCTAAATAATTCCTTGATATATTTATCTCCAATCGAATATGTTGTATCTATCGCTTCAATGTAACTGAAATTTCCCTTTCTAATAACATTATTAAAAGTAATTATATCTTTAACATCTATTGCTCCAGTTTCTAATTCTATAGTTGTACTCGTTACTTTTCTAAAAATAATATCATGTAAACTTGGTAGTATAATTGCCTTGCAATCAATATCACTTTGCTCATCATCTACATTATAATTTTGGCTTCCATATAATCCTATATAAATAACATTGAACCCCTTTTCTTCCAATATCTTTTTGTATTCTCTTAATCGTATATATATCTGCTCACGACGCATTTAAATATCCCTCCTATTCTTATATTTACTATACAATCTTTTACATTGTGATATAGAATAATGAACATTAGATGCTATTTGATACCAGGTATAATTATTTACATCTATTTCTTTGTAGTAAACTATTAATTGTTCTACTTTGTCGTATTTTTTTAATATCTTTAATTCATTGTCTATCCAATCTAAGTTATTTTTTATTTCCTCCTGAGTTTGCTTTATTCTTTTGTCTAAATCTTGCCATCTAGGTAAATCTTGTTTTAATATGTATATTTCAAGTATATTAGAATGTTTCCCTCCATCTACCATAACTTTTGTATAATCCGTAGATTTTGGATCTACTATAGTTTCCAATAACTCTTTATCTCTTAATAACTTATTCAATTTATTTTCTAATCTTTCTACTTCATAATTTACTTCCTTTAATGTCATTTTTTCCCTTTCCCAACCGAACCTTAATTTATTATTCACCAACATTTTTATTTTCAGTTAAATACTATATCAGTATTATTTTTTTCAATGTTACAATTATCACTTTAGTAACGTTAAGATATTTGCTTTCGTTATATGGCCCTTTAACTCAGCTATTTTTTCTCTATATTCTACTTCAAATACTTTGCCATAACAAGCATAAGAAACATAGCAGGTGTCTCTTCCTTGCAAATATCCAAACTTTTCCAACTCTTCCAAGTTAACATCTTCTCTTATTTTAAGCATAATATCATTCTTTTTTTTAATCTTCTGGCATTTGATATGGATAACCTAATCCTTTTATCTTTTCTTCCGTTAATACGTTTTTATATGCAATTAAACTATCTCTATCTTTTACTATATTTATAGTATTAATTAGCATTATTCTTTCTTCTATTTCATCTAATACTTCTAATGCTCTTTCTTTTGTTGTATAAGTTCCATATCTTAATGAATTTTGGCTTTCATAAATATAATAATCACCTTCGCCAATAGTTCTACTATCTCCTTTTATTGCTAATCTATTTGGTTTTACTAATCTCATTTTATCTTGTGTTCTTATCCATAATTCCATTTACATTCACTCTCTCTTTCAAAAATTCTTCTTTGGTTAAAGTTCCGTTTTCCAATTTAGTCAATATTGTATCTAATTCTTCTATTGTCATGTTTTTTCCAAATAAACTTAAAACAATAATAGCTTGTATCCAATTGTTATCTTTAAGAATTTTCTCGTGTTTATCTAACATTTCTTTTAATTCGTCCATTTTATCAGTCCTTTCTATTTCCACCCCAATTCATTTACCTGTTGGTTTATTGCTTGTAATACTTTCATATCAATATCAAATATTATTTCAATAGTTTTAGTATCTTGAAAAAACCAAATATATCTATCTTTTTCTTTGTTATAGTATTTGACACAAGCGATATGAAATTCTTGTTCAAATCCCAAATCTTCAAACATTTCTCTAGCACTTTTCATATTTTAATTCTCCTTATTTAATTCATCATAATCGCTTAATATATAACAAGTTAAATTCATATCGTATGTATATATTACTCTAAAGGTATTAGAGCCCGTTGGAACATAAAATTTTTCTTCTTTTTTATTAAATTTATAGCAATCACGATCTATTAATACCATTTGCCCATCTTTTAATTTTTTGTCTGCTACTAAAAGTAATAAATCTATCAATCTCATTTTTTCCATATTTTAATCATTCTCCTTTAAATTGTTTTCCATTTTATCAATACATTTTGAATATAATTATCTATTTTTTCTTCTATTGTATCCCCTTTAAACCAGCAATTTTGTTTCCAATTGTAAGCAGACACGCACTCTTGTTCTATCTTTCCACTTGGGTAAATATAAAAATAAACACTTCGGCATTTGCTTTCATAATAAGTTGCTCTTCCGCCTAATGATATACAATAACAATTTTCATTATTCCAATTAATAATTTTTTCTTCAATATTAGAATTAATTGTTATGTCTCGACTATTTTCATAACCACCTTTGCCACTATATTTTAAATATTTAGAACATATATTTTTAACCATTTCTATCTTATCTTTTGGTATTACTTTTTTTAATTCTTCACTATCAGCACTACAACTTATTTCACAATAAAAACTAATTTTAAATTGCAAATTGCATTTATCACATTTAACTTTTCTATAGTTTGAATATTGTTTGCATATCTTAAAATTATATTCATTATATTCATCACAATAAGGGCATTTTATTCTAAAATTGCTCATAACTATTTCTCCTTTAAATTGTTAATTTCATCTATTAGTTCGTTGGTTTTATTATGATAATCATTTATTCGTTTTTCTAATAATTCTAATCTGTTTTCACGCCACTCATCTTTGTTTTTACTTTTTTGTATTTTTTCTAAACTATAATATGGTAATTTTCCTATTTTCTTTGGTTCTTCGATTATTTCTACTTCATCTGTAAATATATCGCTTATATAATTATTTCCAATATAACTTGATAAATAAAACACTTCATCAGTTTCTTTTTCTTTTCCTACATAATCTATGAAGCTATCTTTTGTGTGATTTTCATACTCATATATTTCATTTCTAAATTTTATTTTTTTTAGGTGCTTTACCATCTTTTACTAATCCTAATAATTCATACATTGTTATTTTCATTCTTAACATCTCCTATTATTTCTTCATATTTTTGTAAAATCTGTCTAAAAATATTCTGTCTTAAACCACCATCTCTATATACTTCTTTGCTTTCATCTTCTAAATATTTTATAAGCTCTTTTTGTTGGGTATAATATTTATCGTGAGTGTCATAAGCACCTTTAAAATACTCAATATTTCTTTCTTCGAGTTGCTTCTTCAATTCTTGATTTTCTTTTAATAAATTGAAAATATTAATTGTTTCTTTTTGAATGCAAACATCTTCCGTTTCATTATATTCACTAGATTTAAATACTGCATTTGCCTTTTTATATATAGATATTTCAATATCTCCATCATAATTTATTATTCTAAATACGTTTCCCATTTACTCATCACTCTCTACTTTCTCTCGATATATTACTATCGACTTTATTGTTACAATTCCATCTATATATCCGCCTTTTTTCTTTAACTCTTTTCTAAATTGTTTTAAATTTTTTTCATAAGTAACACCACTATAACCATCTATAGTAGTAACTTTTGTTTCATAATTATTTTTATCTTTAATCTTCAACATCACTTATATCTCTTTCCATACATCTATCAACTTTTTTCTTAATGTATAAGTATCATTGTTCAAATTATTTTTTATTGTTGCCATTAATTTTAATTTAGTAACATCATCTAATTCATGATTATATATTTTAGTATCTCTGATTAGTGCAAACATACATAACTCAAGTAATTGATTATTTTCATGTCTTATTTCTTCAAGAATATTTTCTATTTCTTGATATTTATTTTTCATCACTTACACCTTCTTTTTCTAATAATCTAGCATATTTATTTGAGATTCTAACTAATTCATTGATTTTATCTTTCATATCTGCTAAATCTTCTTCAAAAAGAGTATTGTTTTTATTAAATGAAAATTCTTCTATCCTTTCTGGTTCTTTATATATAATATCTTCATCATGTTTAGTTGATACCACATAACATTCTAAAGTATCATCATTCCAAAAATGTCTATCATATAATTCTGCTGTATCTTGACATTCTTCCGAATGATTTAATACAAATATATCTTCACAAATAGTTGTTATAGTTCCAAAATAGATTTTATTGTTATATTCTCCTAAAACATATAATCTTCCATATTCATCTTCTTTTGCCTGTTCTAGCATTTTAATAAACTTTTCTTTATTCATTACTTACACCTCTTTTAATATATCTAATAATTCTTTTAATATTTCAGGTATTAACTTCCAACGTGTATTTGTTTCAACATAAGAACCACTTTCATCAGTATTTTTTAAATAATGATTTATCAATTTATTTACTTTATCAATAACTTCTTTTTGCTTTTGGCTTTCTTCTTTCCAATTAACCATTTCATTAAATAATTCTTTAAATACATCTTTAGGTATTAAATAATGGTCTGAGCCTTGTATATAATACTTGTTATAATCTTCTATTTTCATATTCTATTTAAATCCCATTCCCTCATATTCCCAAAATACAGGGTTACCTTTTACTTTTCCACATTTAGTACATATTTCAGTATGATATTCTCCACTTACCAAACCTCTAATGTTATATCCTTGATATGTATGTTTGCAAAATATTCTTTTATAAAATGGCTTTCTCCAACCTATTAATTTTGTAATTGATTTTTTAGTCATTCTGATACCTCCTTTAATACATCTTCAATATCATTTACTATATCTACAAATTCTCTATAGTTCATTTGGTTATTTAAAATATGCTTAAGTTTATCAATAACTTCTTTTTGCCTTTTACATTGCTGTTCTAAATTTTTAATTTCATTTATAAGTTTAGTTTCATTTTTTCTAACTTGTTCTATTGTTCTATTATCCATATTCTTATTTCTCCTATTTATTTTCAATATACTTCTTTAATTCTGGATCATTTTCAGCCAAGGCTCTTAGACAATTTTGATAATTACTATAGTTAGTTTTGTTAGATTCATTTTTCCTGATATATAGTACTGTTATTACTATTGCGTATACAATTAAAATTTTCATATTTTCACCTTTAGATTAAATTTCAATTTCAACTCCGAATGTATAATACTTATCATTCTTCTTTTCAATTAAATTTTTATTATGTTTTAAGATTCTTTCGTAGTTGCTATAACCCAACTTTAATTTTTTTGGCATTGTTCCCGTTTGTTTTTCATATCTTTCAACACTTCTTACAATTCTATCTAGATATTCTTCTATACTTAAATCATCATATTTCGTTAAATATATTGTTGTTCCTTTAAATTCTTTAACCTTTCTTTCTTCATTTCTATTAAACATTTTTATTCCTCCTATATTTCTTTATTAAAACTGTTTTTAAATTCCTCTTTACCTTGTCTCCAAACAACTCTACAAAATTCATGTGCTTTTGATGATAATCTATATTTCTGATATGCATAGTCTTTAAATGCTGTTCTTGTAACCCCTAAGTCAGTACAATATTTATTAGCATTTAGTTGAATTTCTGCCCATCTATTAGCAAGTTGCATAAATACCATAGCCAATTGATATGCGCTTTCTATATCTTCTGGAATAAGACTATAAAAGTCTTCCATAGCACCCTGATATTGCTCAATATCTTGCTTTAATTGTTCTAACATTAAATTATCTCCAACTCTTCATTTTCTAATTTGATGAAATTTTCATATGATAGAATACAATTATTTAAACCACGGCTATCTCTACATTTTATTAATCCCTTTGGTTCTATTAAAAACACATATTTACCTGTTCTTGCCCAAAAGCTCATTATTGGTTTTATTTTTGTTTTTCCTCGCACATATCCTAATAAATTAATGTGTCCTATAGTTTTTTTACAAACTTTATGTGGTATGTTTTTTCTTCTCAATATTTCACATGCATGTTCACACATTTCTATTGATTGTTTCTCATTTTCAGATAACTTTCTTTCCATTATTTTTCTCCTTATGTTGGTGCATAAATTTATAAACTGAATTTAATCCCATATTTTCTAATAACCAGTCTGTTGCTTCTTCTTGACTTAAATGTGTATTTTTGACTCTGTTTTCATAATAATCATTGTATGCTCTATTGTGTAACTCATCATCGTTTACATAATTAGCTTCTACAAAGTAATAATCATAATTAATGGCTTTTATACCCTCTAAAGTTCTTGTATCGGTTGCATAAAACACCTTGTATTGAGCAACTTCTATTTTGTAACCGCATTGTGGCACATCATGATAAAGTTTTACTGGTTTAACCTTTAAATTATTATTATAAACAGCTTGTTTATTTAGAATATAAACATCAATATTTCTTTTATCTACACCGCAATCAATTAATTCTTGTACTAACCATTTACAACATCCAAACCTTATTGTCGGTCTATCTTTTGCTAATCTTCGGATTGTGGCTTTATTAAAGTGGTCTGAATGAACGTGTGTCAAGAGAACCAGTCTCAATTTTTCAACATGTGGAGTTAGTAGCTTATAACTAACTCCCATGTCGATTGCTATAATGTCATTTATTAGTGTGCAATTTCCATCTGAACCACTATTTAATATCTTATAGCTCATTTATATCAACTTGCTTTATGTTGGAATCATCTTTTATTTCAGCTTCTGGAATGTTTTGATCACCTTGTAATATTACCTTGTCTTCATCTCTTATTTCTGGTAAATCAACATTCATTTCATCAGCTTCATACATTCCTCCAAGATCTTCTACAAAAGCTTCTCTTAAGGCTCTTACTTTTGCTACTTTTTCAATCATTGTAGCTGGTTGTTTAGTCCAGTTAGAGTTTGGTTCTCCATCAGATTTTCTTTGAATTGCTTCTTCTAATGAAACACTAGCCTCAATCGAATTTTCCCAGTCTTTTCTAAAAACTTCAGCCCAACCGCCAACTAATGTTTCTGTTGGAAGTTTAAATGTACCTGTTCTCTTCTTCTCTTCACCATTTTCATTAGTTACAATAATTCCAGATTTCATACCATTATATTTAGGATTTAATACTGCTCTTTTTAAAATTGCATCTTTTCCTACAACTATTGTTGCAGGTGTCTTATTTGAATATTTAATGCAGTATGCCTCTCTCAAAAATGGATTTAAGCCCCTTACCTTACATAATTCGGTAAACATTTTAAATTCTGGAATTGTAATTTGTGCACCAGTACCTACAATGTAATCTTGTACTATCTGTGGTGTTAATTTAATTTGTTGTCCATCAACTTCATATGTTACTGCTAAGTTTTTTTGTAATTGTTCTTTATTATTCATAGTGATCCTCTACTTTCCTTAATTGTCTATATTTTCCTTCGATACTTTTTAAAGTATTAGCAACAATTTTTGCCGATTCTTTTGGTCCAATAAATTCAAACGCTAATAATACTATTTCATCTTGCCTTTGTACTTTAGGAGCAGATAAGCTATCTATTTTCTTTAACATCTCTTCATCGTTTATTACCTGTTCTTTTGCTGACTCTTTTTCTTGCTTCATCTCTTCTAGTTGTTTATATCTGTCCATGACTAAGGCTATTGATTCAGCTGACTTAAGATTCTTTTTATACTCAATTAAAATTTCTTCTTTATGCTCTAAAGTGTTAATCAAATCTACATCTTTAGCGCATCTATCAACAAATTCATTTATTTGATTTTGAACTTTCTTAGTTAAATTACCTGTAGATGTTAATAAGCCTTTTGTTACAGATATGTTCATCTGACTGAAATTAACAAAATCAATATTCTTACTTTGAGCATATTCATTGAAATATGATTCAATTTTTTCTCTTACTTTTTCTAATTGTTCATCATCAAATGCTTTTACTTGTACGTTGATCAGATTATAAGTTTCTTTTAGTAGTTTCTCAGTTTCTTTTGCTGTGTCTTCAAATAATTTTATTGGTTCGTTATATTTAGCAACAATTTGTTTTCTAAAATCTTCTACTTGCTTTTTAAATTTGTTTATATCGGCCTTTTCCTTTTCTGCATCCTCTTTTGTTACAGCAGTAAAAACTACGCCTGTATAATATTCTTTCACTTTAATTGCATATTCTTTTACCTTTTTGATGTTATCTTCTATTTTTGCTGTTCCTATTATTTCAGCATTAATTTCTTCCTTAAATTCTGGCTTTATTAGTGCTTTTTCTTCTAATACTTCTGCATCTTGGATATCTTTCATTTATTCATTTCCTCCAATTCTAACAAACTCACCATTGTGGAGCGCGTAGTATGCATTTTCTAACAATTTTTTCCCGATTTCATAGCTAAAATTTCTACATCTCATTTCTTTATTAGTTGCTTTATAACCCTTCATTATATATTTCCCTTCTTATATTTCATTTTGATTTTTTCTATATCCTGACGATATTTTTCTATCAATTCTTTTTGATAAATATTGTTATCTTCCTGTAGTGCTATAATCTTATTTTGCAATTTTATTAATTTATCCTTTATTTTTATTGCATCTTCTAGTGATGCCTCATACTTTAACTCAAGCGTATTTTTTTGCTTAATGGTATTCTTTTTTTTAAACATTCTTCGATTCCTCCTCAAAATCATTTATTAATTCTTTTAACATTTCGATTTGGTTTGATGCTGTAGTTTCTTCAGAAAATATTGACTTTATATCATCAAGTAAACCGTTATATCCCGTTATCTTTGTTTCTAATTTTTCATAATCAGAATATGGCACTTTAGCCCTATTTTCTAAATCTTCACAATAATCATCATATCCTGGGTAATAACTACTCAAATCTCTCGTATCCATTGCTCAAATCCTTTCTATTAATTGTTTTAAAAGTCTATTCCGAATACTGATACATCTAAATTTTTTGTTACAATAACATCACTGTTATTAATTTTTATTCCAGATATTCTGCTACGAATTATATGTATGTCGTTTAAAATAAGATTTTTATATTCGTTTGTTTTTTCGACATCATTTGTTACATATTCTTCATAATTATCTAATATTCGTACTAACTTATTTAGTTCATTTGATTTTAAATTTATTGATTTCATATCATCTCTTTTAACAAGTTATTTATTTCTTGCTTTTCTTGATCCTCCATTTCTAAACTTTCATTTTTCTCAAAAAACCATTTTGGTAAATTTTCATCTGGTAAATATTTCACTATTTCATCTATTCTTGGAAAAAACTGTTGATATTTCAAAACCATTTTGGTGGCATTAATAAAATCTTTTTCGCGATAATCCTTTAAAATTGAATAATAAACTTTAAAATCGATATCATCGTGTTGTGTGTCCTTATAGTTCCGTTTTAATATTTGCCAATATGTATTAAATGTACTTAATCGAAGCTTAACTCCACACTCCACTTCCTTATCCATATTCCTCTTCCTATTTCCTTATTCCTTATCCTAGATGACCCTGGCTTTTTTATTGGCTCACAGCCAAATTAGAGCCAGCCTAATGATTGGTATTATTTTGGCTACCATTTTTATATTGTTTAAAGCTGTTATCTAAAATTGGTTTTATTAATAGCCAAACAGTAGCCAACGTACCCTTAAAATTAGGCTCATAATTATCCTCAAAAGAGTACTTTATAATTGCCTCATACATCCTAGGTTTATCTTTATTTGTAAGGGTTTCAACAGCCTCATAGAAACTTCGCATAAAGTAAAATTTATTTCTATCTTTTTTTGTTTTCATATTCTATTCAAGTCTTTCCTTTTTCCAATTTAAGATGTAAGTCATTTTTAGCATTTGATTTGCCCTGTGCTTAAAATTATTAATCGTTTCTTTAATTTCTTCTTCACTTTTGCAAATATAAAATCCACCATTTTTACCAGAAACTGAACCAATTATTTGTGAAAATTGTTCGTTTTCTCTTATATTTTGAATAATTTTTCGCAAACTTTTATCACTATTTACGTGAAATTTTGCTCTTAAATCTTTATTTTTTATCAAATTTTCTCTTCCTAAATGATTGTTTAATAGATAACTATATATCTGTTCTTCTAACATATGAACACCTCTGAATTTGACTTATTAGCAATATCATGATATAATGTACCCGTTAATTTAATTAACAAGGACTTAATTTGCGTGCTGGCTGTTAAGTCTTTTTTTTGTTCTTTTTTCATTTTTTTCTCCTTTCTATAATGTAATAATTGCTGAAATGTTGAATATCAAAGCTACTACAGTTAATAAAGCAAATAATACATATTTGTTTATTAGTTCTTTTTCTTCTTCGTCAAAGAAGTAATCAATTATGTTTTTCATTTTTTCTCCTTTTTAAAATCCAAACTTCTTTCTAACCAATTTAGTTAAAGCTAATAATGTTTTACTTTCTGGCCGAAACATATTCTTTTGTTTCATTTCTTCTCTTATTTCTTTTATGTATTTTATTGCTGTCGCATATGTTATTCCAGGAATGAGTTTTTGCAAATCATAAGCTGATATATAAAATTGATTTATTATTTCTTCATTTGTCTTGTCAGGAACATTTTTTTTCATACTATAACTTCCTTTCTCTCTAACATCTAATGAGTATCAAAATTGCTATTTCTTAAATTCCTATTTATAATCATCTTAGAAAGTGAGGTGATATAAATAGTAAAATTTTACTTAAGATATTGGAAATGCTCTTTGTCCCAACAATTAGCATCAATGTAAACATTAATAAAATTTACAAATCTAATATTGATAAGAAGTAGAAATTCTTCTTTTTTTGATACTCACTAGATGTTAGAGTTTTTTTACTTTTTAGATATTATTCTTTTTTACTAATTATTTTCACTTTTAGTGAATTAAAGCGGTAAAAAAAATTCATTAATATTGCATCCAATTATTGTGGCTATATCATTTAATCTATTAATAGAATAACTAAATGGATGATTTTTGATATTAATATATGTTCTTTCAGTAATATCTAATTTGCTGGAAATATCGTTATCACTTATGCCATATCTCTTTTGAATTGCTTTAATGTTTCTTACTACTTGTTCTTCATTCGTTTCCATACATAACCTCCTATCTATTCCAATTGTAATTCACTATCAGTGAAATGTCAAGCGATTTTTCACGAAAAGTGAAATAATTGTTGTAAATAAGTGAAAAATGATGTATAATCAGTTCAAGGAGGAAAAAATGACAAACTATTTTTCAAAAAATATTAGTTATCTTATTGATAATGGTATTATAAGTGTAGATACAATTTTGAAAATTACAAATCATAATAGTCCAGGTCTAGTTTCCATGTGGAAAACTGGGGAAAGAAACATAATGACAAATGACTTGATTGCCATTGCAAATTTTCTAAATTATACTGTTGATGATTTAATTAATAAAGATTTAACAAAAAAAGATACCGCTTTATCAAAAAGTGAGTTAGATGTTTTATTTGACAAACACAAAGACATATTAACTGATGATGATAAAGAAACCATTAAATTTATAATTGAAAAAAGGAAAAGAGAAATCGATAAAGAACTTGATGGAGAATAAATATTAACTAAGTATGCTAGTACAGATGCTTAATATAGATTAAAGAATAAAGAGGTATTAAGTATGATTATAGAACTATTAAAAGGTAATATAACCCAAAAGGAATTATTAAACCAATATAATGCCAACATCACTTACACAAGATTAGATAAAGGTATTAATGGATTTGTATTCAACTATAGAGGCATTTATAATATTGTAATAAACTCAAACTTGTCCTACTACAAAAGAAAAAAATCAATACTGCATGAACTTGCTCATATTGAATTATCACATTTAGATCAAGACAAATCATTACTCGAATTTAATAGAGTTGGTTTTGAAGATGAAGCTGATAGATATATTAAGTTTTTGTTGGAAAGTGTCGTGAAATAATTATGGCAAAAATATTGGAAAAAGATATTCTATGTGATTGCATAGAACAATATATTGAAATTGCTAATAAAAATCCAAATACACTAAATAGTTATTGCCTTATCATTGCATTTTTATTTCAGCTAAAAAAACAATATCCACAATATGATTATTACTTTGCTAAATACATTAATTCATTTAAAGACAAGGGAATATTAGAGTATTATACAGAAAACAAAGACAAGAATATTGCTGATATATATTTTACAAAATATACTGGCAATATAACCAAAGCAGATGGAATAATAAATGGTTATATCCACGATTGCCCAAATAGATTTTTTAATTTCATGATTGCAATTGGTATAATAGGATCACCAAATAGTGAAGATAAAAGATTATTACTTGCTAAAGCATATAGTTGGAATTCTTATGTTTTCGTTAAGCAAAGCATATATTATACTGATTTATGCCTAAAAAATAATAAAAATGATGCTTTTCTACTCGAACTCAATGCTGAAAATCATTTAAAAAAGAGAGAATATGACATTTCACTAAATTATTATAAAAAAGCATTAGCTATTTCTAATAATTCATATTTATACAAACGAATCATAAGCGTTTACAAAAAAGACAATAATTTAGATGGTGCAATTGAATTTTTAAAAAGAGAAAAAAAGTCTTTTAAAAATTTATTTAATAAAGAAAGAAAAAATGATATTAATAAATATTTAAGAACTCTTGAAAGCAAAAAAGTAGTGTGCAAGGAAGAAAAAAAGATTAAATAATTAAAAAAAGACCTCGTGCGCCAACACGAAGTCATAGTATAGAAAAAATAAAATAGTCCCTGACAAGACATTCTTTTTTCTATGCCCTAATTTTACACTAATTAGAAAAAAAAGTAAAGATTGGAGTTGATAAAATGGCAGTATATAATGAAAAGAATAAATCAAAATGGACTAAAGATAACAGGCATTGGTATTACAGAAAAAGTTACAGAAACTCTGAGGGCAAAATTAAATATTATAGATCTAAAATGTTTCTTACAAAGCAAGAGGCAGAACAAGAGGAATTACTATTTGTTACTAAACGTGATAATCCAACATTGGTTAAGTTTAGCATTGTTGCTAATGATTATTTTAAAAATTTAAGTTTAATTAGGAAACAATCTACCGTTTATTCATATACAAAGGACTATAACAATCATATTATGCCCTATTTTGAAAGTTTTTACATTAATGATATAAATATAATAAAAGTCAAGAAATGGGCTGAGAGCCTACAAAAAGCAGGTATTTCGGTATCATATATGAATAAGATTTACAATATTCTATGTAATATATTTGATTATGCAATAAAAAATTATAATTTAAAGGAAAACCCGGTACGTTTATATGGACCTTTTCAAGAAAAAAAAGATAGGATTATTAGTGATGAAGATAAATTAAGATATATTACTTATGATGAATTTAATAAATTTATTTCTGTTGTTGATCTTCCACTTTGGAAAGCATTCTTTACTTTTGCATATTATACAGGATGTAGGCGTGGCGAAATTATCGCTTTAACATATAAAGATATAAATTTTGATACAAATGAAATATCAATTAACAAAACTTTATATGAAGAAGTAAAAGGAAAAACGTGTATTACATCAACTAAAAATAATTTGAACCGTAAAATAAAAATGAGCAAGACATTGAGGGAATGCTTACTTAAATACAAAAAAAGTCAAATGAAATATGCTGATTTTAGTGAATCGTGGTTTCTATTTGGTGGAACAAAATATTTGCCGAAGACAACAATTGCAAGATACAAGCATAAATATTTTAAGCTGAGTGGAGTACATGAGATAACTATGCATGAGTTTAGGCACAGTCATGTTTCTTTATTAATAAATGAGTATATAAAAGTATCAAAAGAAAAAAACATGAAAGTAGATACTGCTAAGTTTTTCTTGATGATGTCTAACAGAATGGGTCATACTATTCAAGTAATGCAAAATACATATATGCATTTATTTCCAACAATACAAGACGAGATTGTCGACTTATTAGACAATCTTTAAAAAACATCTAAAAATAAGAAAGGAAAAATAATTGTCCTAAAGTTGTCGTAAGCAAAATAAAAACGTTGATATATCAACGTTAAATTACTAATGGTCGGGAAGACAGGATTTGAACCTGCAACCCCTTGGTCCCAAACCAAGTGCTCTACCAAGTTGAGCCACTTCCCGATATATGGTGCGCTCGAAGGGATTCGAACCCCTGACCTTTTGGTTCGTAGCCAAACACTCTATCCAGCTGAGCTACGAGCGCATGCCACTTCCAACATGAGAACAGTTAAATAATATCACAATTAATTAATGCCGTCAATACTTTTATAAAATTTTTATATACTTTCTCTGAAATAGTGTTATAATATTGTTATTTATTGGAAAGGATTATTATATGCAAGAATTATATAACCACAATAGTTTATTTAGAAAGAAGTATTTTGAAAATTTGTCAAATAGATTTATCCATGCTAGTCTAGCTATTGAAGATATGTATGGAAATTTAAATGATACTAGTCAGGCATTAAAATTATATTTTCAGTCTCAAGCCTTAGAATACGCATTTGATATTGATACTAAGGAAAAACTTACTATAAATAATATTAAGGAGATTGAAAGAATACTAACAAATGAACAGTATGATAATTTTAGAACAACTAAGGTAGAAGTAAATGGTTCAAAATTAGAAAGAGCTAAACCACAATATATTTATATGGAAATGTATCAATTGTTTGATAATTATTATAATATCTGGAACGAGCTAGATCCTTATTTAAGGGAGGCTATGTTTCATATTAAATTTTTACAAATTCACCCATTTGAAGATGGTAATGGAAGAACAGCTAGAATTATTTTAATCAGAAATTTATGTGCTAATAACGATATTCCTTGTGTAATTACGAAAGAAGTAAAAAAAGAATATTACAGTTATATAGAAAATTATGATCCTGATGGTTTAGCAATTTTTTTGAAAAAACTTGCGGATAAAGAACTTGATACTATGACAAGTATATATAATGTATTAAATGATAAAGGAATGATATGGTCAAATAATATGACTGATGAACAGCTTAAAAGATATGCTGAATTAAAAGATGGTAAAGTATTAGAAAATAAGAAACAGTTACCTACTCTAAACTATCCCCTTAGAAATTTAAAGGGCTTACTTGAATTATTTGAGCATGGCGTAAATACAGCTAACAATCCTGAATTAAATTCTACAAGAATACATAGAATTTTGCAGGTATGTGATAGTGAAAGTGGTGACCAGGTATTATATTATTTAGATTCTGAAACTATGGTTGTAAATATTAAAGGAAATGAGAATATATTTAAAATGAAGGCAGCTGACAGAAATATTAACTTTTTAATTAATGATCAAAAAGTGTTAGCTGATGAATTTGAATTTGAATTAAATAATAAACCAAAAATTAAAACATTGAAGTAGATTTATATTATATCTCTTATCGTATGATAGGAGATTTTTTTGAAATAAAAAAAGCATCATGCGATGCTTGGTTATTTATCTCGAAACTCGAGTTTTTATCAAACTGGTGGCTCCAGCGGGAATCGAACCAGCGACACAGGGATTTTCAGTCCCTTGCTCTACCGACTGAGCTATGAAGCCATCTGGCGGTCTCGACGGGGCTCGAACCCGCGATCTTCTGCGTGACAGGCAGACGTGTTAACCAGCTGCACCACGAGACCACTTGGTTGCGGGGAGAGGATTTGAACCTCTGACCTTTGGGTTATGAGCCCAACGAGCTACCGAACTGCTCCACCCCGCGATATAATTATATAAATAAAAATGGCGGAGGAAAAGGGATTCGAACCCCTGCGCCACTTGCGTGACCTCCCGGTTTTCAAGACCGGTCCCTTCAACCAGACTTGGGTATTCCTCCACGTTGGTGCCTAAGGCCGGACTTGAACCGGCACGAGGGTTGATTCTCGCAGGATTTTAAGTCCTGTGCGTCTACCAATTCCGCCACTCAGGCACGATGGTGACCCGTTGGAGATTCGAACTCCAGACCCTTTGATTAAAAGTCAAATGCTCTACCAACTGAGCTAACGGATCATAAAATATAAATGGCTGCCTCGGCTAGATTCGAACTAGCGCATGTCAGAGTCAAAGTCTGATGCCTTACCACTTGGCTACGAGGCAATCAGTGGTGGAGAGAGATGGATTCGAACCATCGAACCCGAAGGAACAGATTTACAGTCTGTCGCGTTTAGCCACTTCGCTACCTCTCCAAAAAAAATGGTGCCGAAAACAGGACTTGAACCCGTAACCTACTGATTACAAATCAGTTGCTCTACCAATTGAGCTATTTCGGCATTATGGTGGGCGATATAGGACTCGAACCTATGACCCCCTGCTTGTAAGGCAGGTGCTCTAACCAACTGAGCTAATCGCCCGTAACCAGTTGACAGTATCAAATATATCAGTTTATAAATGTTTTGTCAATAGTTTCAAAATATTTTTTTTATTTTTTCTTAATTATTATCTATTTTATGCAACTTTTCTTCAATCCATACAGGTAAATACTCTTTTAAGGTATTAAATCCTTTAGGGGTTTCTTTAATTTTTGTTCTAATTTTCTTATTAATTCTATAATCTAAATTCTTGATGCTAAGTTTCAAATGATAATCATCATCATTTTTATCTATAATTTTTACACGAATTGTTTCCCCTATGGTTACATAATCATTAATATTTGAAACAAACTTTTCACTAATTTCAGATATATGTATCAGTCCTGTGTAATAATTATCTAAATTAACAAAAATACCATATTTTTCTATTCCTGTAACGCAACCCTTGACTATGTCACCTACTTTATAATTTTCCACATAATCACCTCTGTTCATTCATTATATCACATTTTAAGTATATTATAAATTATTCTTTACTTATTTATTAATTTATGGATATAATTATATTGGTGATATTAATGACAGATGAAGAAATTATTCAAAAAATTCAATATGAATTAGATAAGATACAACCATTTTTAATGAGTGAAGGTGGCGCAGTAGAATTTGTTAAATATGAAAACAACATAGTTTATGTTAAATTCTCTGGAGCTTGTAGTAATTGTGGCCTTATCGATGTTACATTAAAAGATGGAATTGAACAGATATTAATTAATGAAATTCCAGGAATTAAGGAAGTTAGAAAAATAAACTAAGTTAACCATTCAACAATTGGTAGCTTAGTTTTTTTATTGATTTCTTGGAAAATGAATTTTAAATAATTCTCGTAATCACAAATTTTTAATGTGATTTTTTTTATTTCTAACTCCTTTTGACTATTATTAATTATATTCTCATATATATCAAAAAAATGAGATGGAAAAAGCATTCTACCAAATAGTAATCTATAACCATATCTACTAAAATTAAGGGAGTTTATAATGTTTGCTACAGTATTATAATCTAGTTCTTCATTAAAAAATAAATATTTTAGGTATTCTGATACATCCCGTGAAATATGGTCTAAAACGATATTTTCTACATTGTAATATATTTTCTTAAGGTTTGAATTTATTCGGCGATGAGATATTACTAATTCATCTCTTTCATCTTTTTTCTCTTTGGCAGTTGCATCTTGAATATAACTAATAGCGTTTTCCGCTAAGCCTAAAAAATAGTCTAAATAATCATCTAACAATAAATATTCTTTATTGAAATGTACTCTTTGATAATTAATATAATCTACTTTTTTTATCCATAAATTATACCAATCATTTCTAAGTAAGGTATTTGAATTTTCAAGGTTCGTCACGCTCTTTTTATTTGTAAGATCATCAAATGTTATTTTTCTATTACCATAATTAATTATTTCAACCAGTAGATATTGTTTATTATTTATTACAGTTATTACGTTTCTATTTCTATTTAATATTATTTTATAATATCTTTCGTCTATACTTTGAAGTAAATATATTTGCTCTATTTCTTTAATATTTCTAGTCGTGTTAAAGAATATATATTTTTTATTATTGTATAGAAAATTATAAATATTATTTTGTTCATGTAGATTAATGTTTTCTATTCTATAATAATACTCTATTTTATTCTTCATATATTATCCCTCAAGATATTTTATGTTTTCTTTTTTTGAATTAAAACAAAAAAAGGTAGAATTCTACCCTTTTTAAATTTATTTTGTTTTTCCGCTAGATAAATATTCTTCAGGTACTTCATATCCAAAGCTTTTATACATATCTGCGATATCTTGATTAGTTTCTTTCTGAGCGTTGGCTACGTTTTGCTTACTTTCTTCTATTTCTTTTTGTAATGCAGCTTCTTCAGCAGCTAATCTATCAGCAATATCTTTTTCTGCTTTTTCTCTTGCTTCTTTCATCTTTTTCATGGCAAGTTCTGCTTGTTTATCTTGTTGTTCTTTTGCTTTCTTTACAGCTTCAAGCATAGCTTTTTTCTGTTGTAGAGAGAAGTTTGATGATTTTTCTTTGTTTTCTTCTTTAGTTTTTGGTGTTTCAGATTTTGTCTCATCTTTCTTTACTGGTGAAACACTATTTTTTGTTTTTGTATTGAAAGTTATATCAGATTTTCCATTAATTGTTTCTTTGCCTATATCTACCCAGCTCTTTTCCTTATCATCTTTTTCAAAGACTAAATCATTATTATTATTTAGTTTGTTTTCAGCATCTTCTTGAGGTACTTTAATTGTGTATGCTGATGGTAGTGGTTTTTGTCTTGATATATGTTCTTTAAATGTTAAATCATCATTTGTGATGAAAGCATTACTATTAAGCTTTTCGCTTTCTTTATCATTTTCTTTGTCATCTTCTTTTGTTTTGAAGAAATTATCATCTATTATAGTAGCCATAGCTTGCATTTTTTCTTTTTTTCTAGTTGGAGCAACTTCTGCTGCTGGTCTTCTTATTTTAGCTACATTTTCTACTTCAGCTGAATTATTTTTAGTTATTTCTATATTATCATTTACTGGTACATCAACTGCTTTAGATTTTACTATTTTACTCTTTAGCCAATTATTCCATTTACTAGCAATATTTTTTATTCCTTGACGTAATCTAATTGGTTTTGATGCTTTGTTTTGGTATAACACCTTTAAGTCAGCTTCAACTAAAGCGGCTTTAGTATTTGCAATTATAGCTTTTTCTACGTATTTATTACTTTCTTGTTGCTTTTCTTTGCTTTTATTATTAAACACATTAAATAAGAAATTATTGTCAACATTTTCCTTTGTTGCATCTCTTTCAGCTGCGTATGCTTCACTTTGTTTTTGAAGTTTTTCAGCTTTTTTTGCAGCTTTAGCGGCTCTTCTTTTTAAAATATTAAATTTACTTATTTTAACAGCTTTGAATATGTTAAAACTTCCACCAGTAACTGCTTTTGTGTAATCCCTTTCATTTGTAACTATACTTACATTGTTTTCATTTTCCATAATCAAACCTCCTGTTATTCTGCTTCTGGCTTAGATAATTCGCGTAATACGTCCTTTATACGATCCCATTCACTTTCGTTATCGATTCCTAATAATTTAGGTTCTCCACTACTGCGATCTACATTTGATACATAAACTGTAACATTTCCGTTTTCATCTGTTTCATTTTTTGTATATACAACATATTCTTTTTTATTATCTTTAAATTCAAATGCAAGAATTACTTCAACTTCTTCTGTTTCTCCATTTTCGTTTACTATTGACATGATTTTCTTTTCTTCTTCTTTTTCCATTAATATGTCCTCCCTTTATTATCATATAAATACATTTTATCATAAATTACAATTATTTCAACTGTTTATTTTGTTTTTTCCTTTTTTAGAAGAAAATGTTTACACTTATATGAACATAAATCAGAGATGTATTTTTCATATCCTTTTATATCATTTATTTTATTAAGGTTCTTATTTTCTTTATCACAAAAGCCCTTCAAGCGTAATCTATCGTATGCATAATCCCCACATATGTAATCATAAATATCAAAGTATGATGTTAGAAAACTTTCTATTTCTTCAGTTTTTATACAATTACCATAATTATCAATAATCTTATATTTTTGGTCATTTAAGACAATAGTATCTTTCATATAATCACTCCATAGTAATTATAGCAATTATTTTTTTAATGGTAAAGAATATGTAGTAGAGTTTGATTCAAATTCACCATTGTAATAATTGGGTATTTTTCCTTGAATTATTTTTAGGGCGATGGGATAATCATCTTTAATAACACATTCTGTATTTGTTGTGGGCATAACTATTTTTTCTTTTACTTCTACTTTAACTATTACTTCAAGATATGCGCTATTAAGACCATAATTTTTGATTTTAGTCGATATGGAAGTATATACATTTCCAATAAAAGAAATTCTTAAAGGAATTTTTGTTTCAATGTTAAATACTTTGTTTCCAAAAAAATTATCGCCTAATTCAAATAAAACTCCATCGTGTATCCCCTTAAAATTTTTTCCCTTAAAAGTACTGCTGATATTTAGATTTTTTATTTTTCCTTGCTCGAGCATTTTTAGGTTTTCTTCTATTTTGGTCGTTATTTCTTCTAAAACGTTATTTACTTCTTTGGTATTAAAATCTATTATTTCTATTTCATTGTAATTATTTCTACTAATACTAAATATTTTATTATCATCTAGTTTATTATTAGAAACATCATCTACTATTTGTTGAATGAGGTTAGATATAAAATGTGATGTTTCGGTTATGGCATATTTTTTTAATTTTTTTTCATTGGTAGATTTAAATTTTTCTACCATAACAATACTTACGATGATACAAAAAATTATTGTAATTAAAAAAAATTTTAGTCTTTTACTTTTCATCGCATATTCACTAAAATTACATCTTCACCTATTTTTTGTATATCATTCCATTTTACTTCCATATCATTATCTTTATTTAAAAATGTTAAGATACTTCCTTTTGATTCAATAATAAATGATTTGATATTACCACTCTGATAATCTATATTGACATCTATAATATTTCCTATGTTTTTACCATTTGAAACATTGACAAGATTTTTATTTTGCAATTCTGATAGTCGCATATAATCACCTATAAAAATATATGAAAAAAGATATTACTCTATTACTAGCGTAATACCTTTTTTAACTGTTTTATGGCACCGTGTTCTAATCTTGATACTTGGGCTTGACTAATCATAAGTTCTTCTGCTACTTCCATTTGAGTTTTTCCTATAACAAATCTTTCATCCAAGATAAATTGTTCTCTTTCATCAAGTTTATTTATAGCATCATTTACCGATAGTTGTAATTCTAAATCTTTACTATTTGTTTTTTTATCTTCTATTTGATCACAAACGTAAATAGCATCACCACCATCATTATATATAACTTCATACATACTCATGGGTTCTTTTAATGATCCTAAAGCAAGTACAACATCATAGCTAGTTACGCCTAATTCTTTGGCAACTTCTTCATAGTCCGGTATTCTGCCATGTTCTTTCTGATATTCTTCTTGATATTTAAGACTCTTATAAGCTATATCTTTTAAAGATCTACTGACTCTTAAACTGCTACTATTGTCACGCAGATATCTTTTAATTTCACCATCTATCATAGGAACAGCATAAGTTGAAAATTTAACATTATAGGAAATATCAAAATTATCAATGGCCTTCATAAGTCCAATACATCCTATTTGAAATAAATCATCGAGATTTTCTTCTCTATTTGAAAATTTTCTTAATATTGATAATACTAATTTTAGGTTACCCTGAGCTAGTAAATCTCTAGCATATAAGTCCCCTTCATTTTTTCTTATAAAAAGTTGTTGCATTTCTTCATTATTTAAAACAATTATATCTTTTGTATTAATACCTGATATTTCTACTTTGTTTCTTGCCATGTTTTCTCCTCTCAACTTTATTAAGAGAAAAATTTGTCTTTTTATACATTAGTTAACAATTTTTATTATAATTTTCTAAGAAACTATGTTTTTCGTTTTTCTTTTTATAACCAAGTAAAGTTTCTATATTAACATTTTCACTGCTTTTAAATATATTATACTCTATATTAGGATTATCTTTTTTTAGTTTTTTTATTAGGTTCTTTATTTTTAGACGTTTAGAGTCAGATGATTTTTCTTTAGTAAATTTGCAGGCGCAATTAATAAAACTCAAGTCATTGTAATCTCTAAATTTAATTATGTTTTCTTCCTTTATTAAGTATAGTGGACGAATTAACTCCATATCACTAAAATTGGTACTTTTAAGTTTTGGAGGCATGCTCTTATATTCGCCACCATATAATATACTTAACATAATTGTTTCTATTACATCATTAAAGTGATGGCCCAAGGCTATTTTGTTACATCCTAATTCTTTGGCTTTTTGATATAGAAAACCTCTTCTCATTCTTGCACACATATAGCATGGGTGATGTTCATTTAATTTTAGAGAAACATCAAAAATATCAGATTTATATATTTGAATTGGAATTTCTAATAATTTGGCATTTTCTTCTATTTGTTTTAAGATATGAGGTTCATATCCTGGATTCATACAAAGAAAAACTAGATCAAAATGTTTATTTCCGTGTCTTTGTAATTCCTGCATAAGTTTTGCTAAAATAAAGGAATCTTTTCCACCTGAAATACAAATAGCAATTTTATCATTTTCACTTACTAATTCATAATCTCTGATAGCTTTAGAGAATGGTCTCCATAATTGTTTTCTAAATTTTGTTATTAATAGATGTTCAACATTTTGATTCATAATACTACCTCTTTTATTTTTCTTTTACTTTAGCAATAAAGGCTTTAGGGGCTGTACTTTTAAATGACATTTTCTTTTTCAAGATGGGGTTATATATTTCTAAAAGATCAGCATGTAAAAATAATCTTTTTTCATCTCCTAAACCATACTTTTTATCTCCTACGATGGGATGATTAATATTTGCAAGTTGAACCCTGATTTGATTTTTGCGTCCCGTTTCAATTTCTATTTTTACTTCAGAATATTTTTTGCCTTGTTTTACTACCTTATAAGAAGTAATTGCTTCTTTTCCATCTTTATTTTTAGATACATAAACAAGATGAGTAGAAGTTTCTTTAAGATAATTTTTTAGAGTGGCCTCTTTTTTTTCTAATATTCCTTCAACTATAGCAATATAACTTCTTTTCTTGACAAGTTCGTTCCAATTTTCTTGAAACACATTTTTACTATATTCATTTTTAGCAAACATTAATACTCCACTTGTTTCTTTATCTAAGCGGTGAATAATAAATATTTTAGCGTGTTTATTTTTAGCTCTTAGATATTCTCTTACTATATGATATGTTGTTTGTTCCTTTTCCTTTGCCGATGCAATAGTCAAAAGTCCTGCTGGTTTATCCACAACAATTATATTTTCATCCTCATAAAGAACAGCAAAGGGAATTTTATTTAATTTTTTCTTGTTGGTATCAATTACAACTATTGAATCTACCATAAGTGGATAATCAAATTGAGTTGTTCTTGTACCATCTACATAGATAGAACCGTTTTTTAAATATTTTTTAATATTTCTTTTAGACATGTCTAAATTTTCTTCTAAATACTTTAATAAGGTACTTTCTTCTTTTACCACTATTTTCATTTCTATCACCTCTTCTTTTATGCTTTATTTTACATTATTTTTCATGATTTTTCTAGAATTATTTGAGGTTTCATAAAAATAGTTTATTCCTAATAAATAGATTAATGCGATGATATATGCTCCTATTACATCGCTTGCATAGTGAACTCCCAAATAAATCCTGCTTAAACCAGTTAAGATAATCATAAATACTGAAAGGATATAAATAATTATTCTTATTACTCTTTGTTTGATGAAGGTATTTGTTAAATATATTATGTTACCATATACAACTAACGCTAACATAGTGTGGGCACTTGGGTAACTATATCCAACAGCACTTGTTAATTTCCAAGATGGTCGTGGAATGCAAAAACATATTTTAATACAAAAGTTTAAAACATACGCAAAAATTATATTAATAATATTTTTTAAGAACATCTTTTTTGAAAAATATAGTGCCATTAAAGAGCTTAACAATATACCAAGTATTACACTTAAATCACTTATTAACTTAACCATATTAATGTCATTATATTTTATGATGTTATGAATCATTACAAAGATTTTATAATCTAAATATCTAGTCTTGTTAGTAATTACTAGTAATGTAAATAATGATATAGCAATTACTATTAGTAATAATAAATATTTTTCTATTCTCTTCATATTTTACCCTCTTTACTTCCTTTTTTATAAAATAAAAACCATTGTTTACAATGGTTAATAACATAATGGCGGAGCAGGAGGGATTTGAACCCTCGCGCCAGTTGCCCGACCTACACCCTTAGCAGGGGCGCCTCTTCAGCCTCTTGAGTACTGCTCCAAATAAGTATAAACTAATTCAATTGCATCGCATCTATAATGTTACATTAAAACAACATTTATGTCAATAATAAATATTAATTTCTAACATTATTATTTTAATACACCAAATATATTTTATGCAAAAATTTAAATAAAAAACTATTAATCAGTGACTAATAGTTTTATATCATTATTGGTGACGAGTACGGAATTCGAATCCGTGAATGCTGCCGTGAAAGGGCAGTGTGTTAAGCCGCTTCACCAACTCGCCATAATGGCGCCTCAACTAGGACTTGAACCTAGGACCCCTTGATTAACAGTCAAGTGCTCTAACCAACTGAGCTATTGAGGCATCTGGTGGACCTGACAGGACTTGAACCTGTGACCCCACGCTTATCAAGCGTGTGCTCTAACCAACTGAGCTACAGGTCCACTTAATTAAGTTACTTTTATAGTTTACAATATTTCTTTTAAAAAAGCAAGATGTTTTTTTTACTTTTTTTCAAGAAGTAAACAACACTATATTATAACAAAAAAAATAAGAAATCAAGTATTTTCTTATTTTTTTATAATTAAATTTGTTTTAGTAATGTTTTTCTCTTCTCCTCTTGCATTTTTTTAGCATTTTCGAGGGACTTTTTTAAGATATGTTCTATTAAATTATAGAAATAATGGGAAGTAATAATACATAAAATTGTAGTAAAGATCATTGGCAGGGTAAATGAACTAAATGAAAATATTGTTTTTAATTTTACTATTCCAAATACAAAAAGTAAGAACATACTGCCAAAGAGACATTTTCTCATCATATTAAAAGGCTGACATACTTTAAATAAAAGTATGAATGATGTATAACCAGTCATTAGAACAGATAAGGTTGAGGTTTGCGTATATGTTAATTTCAAAATACTGCTAATAATAATTATTATTAATATATTTATAACAATAGTAATAGCTGGTGGAACAGCTTTCTTTAAGACATTAGGTAAAAACTTGCCAGTAACCCTTTCATTATTAGGTTCAAAGGAAAGAATAAATGAAGGAATTCCTATTGTAGAAACACTTGCCAAAGTTAACTGGATAGGAATGAAAGGATAAGGCATTTTTATAAATATAAATAGTAAAGCTAAAATACTAGCATAAACTGTTTTAACTAAAAATAGTGAAGCACTTCTTTCAATATTATTAATAGTTCTTCTACCCTCTTTAACAATTTCTGGCATAGACGAAAAGTTGGAATCTAACAATACTAATTGACTAACATTTTTAGTAGCATCCGATCCTGTAGACATGGCAATGGAACAATCGGCTTCTTTAAGGGCTAAGACATCGTTAACTCCATCTCCGGTCATTGCGACAGTATGGCCATGATTTTGAAGGGCAATAACTATTTCTTTTTTCTGCTCTGGTGTTACTCTGCCAAAAACTGTATATCGTTCAACAGCATTCATAATATCTTCATCAGTTTTTAATGTAGTGGCATCGATCATTTCAATGTTCTCTTTCATTCCTGCTCTTTTAGCTATATTTAAAACTGTATTTGGATTATCACCCGAAATAATTTTAATTGTTACCCCCTGTTCTTTAAAATAATTAAGGGTGGCAGGAGCTTCTGGTCTAATTTTATCTCTTAATAGGACAAAGCCTAAAACATGTACATTTTCTAATTTCGCGTTATCTGCCTCACAAACACAAATAACTCTATATTCCTTAGTATATTTGTCAATTTTATTTCTGTATTTGTCAATTTTTTCCTTTAATATAAATTCTGGGGCTCCCATGACATATGTTTTTTTATTAGTTACTATTCCTGAGTATTTTCTTTTAGAGGAAAAGGATATATTTTTAATAATTTCTTCGTCTAATAACTCACTATGATAGTATTCTTTTAGAGCTTTGGCGGTAGGATTTTCTTCATTTAGGGCAGTACAAATCGTTGCTATAATACTACCAATATTTTTATTTGATTCTTTTTTTTCTTCAACTACTTCCATACAGCCCTCTGTTATTGTACCTGTTTTATCTAAACAAACTACATCAACACGAGCAAGTGTTTCTATACAATATAGGTCATGAACTAATACGTTTCTTCTAGATAACTTTATAACACTAACAGCTAAAACAGTACTAGTTAGTAGAACTAAACCTTCTGGTATCATTCCAATTAGGGCCGCTACTGTATTAACTACGGCATTAGTAATATTACTATCCTCTAGGTATAACTGACGATAAAAAAGGAGGATGGCAATTGGTACTATTAACATTGAGATGGTACTAACAATTTTATTTAGGGCATTCATTATCTCACTAGAAACAGCTTTGATGTATTTAGTATCATTAACTATTTTGGAGGTGTAGTTATCATTTCCTATGTGTTCTACCTGTCCAATAACATTTCCACTAACAATAAAACTACCTGATAATATCATATCCCCAGTTTTTTTATAAATGGTTTCTGACTCACCAGTAATAAATGACTCGTCAACTTCAGCCTCACCACTTTTTATAACTGTGTCTACTACCACTTGGTTACCGGCTTCTAAAATAATGATGTCATCTAAAACAATCTCATTTAGATTAAGTTTATTATCGACGCCTTCTCTTCTTACCTTAACCTTAGCCTCTGAAATAATTTTTAATTTATCTAAAGTTTTTTTACTACGATATTCTTGAATAATGCTAATTAAGGTATTCAAAATTATAATTATCATAAAGGCTAAATTTTTATATGAGCCAACTAAAATTATAGCAATTGATAATATAATGTTAATGATATTAAATAAAGTAAATACATTTTCTAAGATTATCTGTTTAAATGACTTCGTTTTAGAACTTGGATCAAAATTAACAAGGTTACTTTCGTATCTTTTTGTTACTTCTTCAACATTAAGTCCAACATTTATATCTGGATTAAATCTCTTTACTGACATACCATTACCTCCCCTATATTCAATAATATACCACAATTTTTTTGTTCTTGTTTAATTATATTAAGTTATTTTGTGAAATTTAGCAAAAAAATCTATGCAAATAATAAATTATGTGTTATACTCTTATTTGTAAATTGATTTTGTCTCCTTAGCTCAGTTGGTAGAGCAACTGACTCTTAATCAGTGGGTCTGCGGTTCGAGCCCGCAAGGGGACACCATTTGAATTTTAAGACAACGTAGTTGTCTTTTTATTATAGATTATACAATTCTTATGCTTTTGTTCTAAAAAAAATGTAGTTTCAAAATTTGAAGCTACATTTTTCTTATTTTAGTTTTGTTTTTCCACCCTTTAGACTATTATTTGCAAATCCTTGTAAGATATTAGTATCAAAGGTATAAGTCTTGCTTGATCTTTTTTTATAATCCTTAATTCCTATATTAATCATATCATCTAATAATTCTGTATAATCTTTTCCTAATGGTTCCCATAAATAGAAAGCTAATGATCCTGGAATTGAATTTATTTCATTTACATATACTTTATTTTTCTTACTGTCAATCAAAAAGTCTATTCTGCAGCATCCAGAACTTCCTAATGCCTTAAAGGCTTTTTTAGCAACAGTTTCTACTTCTTCTTTTAATTTATCTGATAAGTCAGCAGGAATTTTTCTGGACGCAGATAACATTCCTTTTGATCCTTTACAAGATGGGACACTTTTTACACCAAATTTAGCTTTAGTTTTTCCTCCACCAATATATTTATCCTCATATGTTAAAAATTTATTATGACCATTTACTTCTTCTATAACACTTAGTTTTTGATGTTCATAATTTCCTAATACACTTATATTTACTTCTTTTAGATTTTCCACTACTTCCTCTACTAAAATTTTAGTATCATAATTGATTGCATCGTCAATTGCCTCACAAAGTTTTGCTTCATCTTCAGCATAGGAAATACCAATACTACTTCCTGTTGTAGCTGGTTTTACAATAAGTGGGTATTTTAACTTAGATATTTTCTTTAAGACTTCATCTTTATCTGTTTTATATTCGCTATCATAAAACCATACATATTTTGATAATGGTAAGTCTTCTTTCTCAAAAATAGCTTTCATAAATACTTTATCTTGACCTACTACACCGGCATAGGTATTTGGTCCAACAAATGGAATACCAATTGTTTGTAAATATCCTTGTAGGACACCATCTTCAACATTAGTTCCATGAACTATAGGGAACGCTATATCAATTTCTGCTACTTCACGTTTGAATAGACCTTTTTTCTTTTGTAAGATAAATCTATTATTTTTTTCTACTAACACTACATTAGTAGCATATTTTTTTATTAAAGATAAATCTTGATATGAGTCAATATCCTTTAACATTGCTCCTGTATACCACTGTCTATCTTTTGTTATATAAATGGGAATAATATCATATTTTTCCTCATTCATTTTATTTATTGCTTGAATAGCAGAAATTATACTAACCTCATGTTCTGCTGATTCTCCACCAAAAATAACTCCTACTTTAATTTTCATTATGAAACTCCTCCTCTATTTTTCGTTATATGTATCTGGTAAATCATTTTCAAATAAAGCATACACATCTTGATCAGTGTTACTTTTTATTGAATTTATAAATTTATAGGCTTCTCTTACATCATTGTAAACAATAACATTGTCAAAGTCATAGCCTTGTCTTTTTAATCCTTGACTAATTGGCTTTGTTTTCTCAGCACCAATTAGGACAACATAATCGCTAACGCCCGCTATTTGTTCACCGAATTTTTCATTATATTCGTCTTCTTTTTTTCCAAGTTCTATCATACCTGGAGTCACGACTATTTTTATACCTGGCATCATTTTTAAAACATCTAGGGCATTCTTTGCACCTGTTGGATTAGAATTATAAGCATCATCAATCATATAAAAGTTTCCTAGGCGTTTTAATTCTAGGCGATGTTCTATTGGTCTAACTCCTCTTACCGCAACTTGTAAATCAGATATTTCTATTCCAAATTCAATTCCGAGAGCGATTGAAGCTAAAATGTTATAAACATTGTGTTTTCCTAATAACTTAGTCTCAAATTGATACTTCTTTGTGCTGCTCTTAAGCACTAAGTCAAAGGTTGTTCCTTTGGATGAACATTTTATATTGGTAGCCCTTACTGCGGCTTCTTCATTATCAATACCAATCCAAACTATCTTACAATTATTTTTCAAATTATAATTTACTTGCTTTTCATCATCCATGTTTAGAATACCTATTCCATTTGAAGGAAGTGACTCAATTAGTTCAAATTTACCATCAATAATATTTTGTTCACTACCAAAGCTTTCAAGATGAGCAGTTCCAATTCTTGTTAGAATTCCATATTGAGGTTTTACTAAATTACATAGTCCTTTTATTTCACCCTTTACATAGGCTCCCATTTCCGCTATGAATATTTCGGTAAACTTATCCATATTGTTATTAATAGTCATAATCAAACCATTATAAGTATTTAAGTTTTTAGGAGTTGGTAAGGCATTATATTTAATATTTAAAATATCACTTAAAATATTTTTACTACTTGTTTTACCATAACTACCGGTAATACCTATTATTTTAAGATTTGGCATACTCTTTAATTTCTTTTGGGCTTTATTCTTATAATATATATATATCATTCTTTCAATTGGATAATTAATGATATTGGCAACAAAAACAATCAGAGCATTTAAATGAGTAGCAATGGCAAGAATTAGTATCATTAACCACACATACTCGATATCGTTTTTATGTAAAAACATTAAAATAATAGGAATTAAATATATTATTGAAGTAGTCAAGATTAAGCGTTTTATTCTTTTAGTATAAACAAGTGGCTTTTTTGTTTGTTCATTTTTAAGATGGTTTTTCCAAAGTATAAATGAAACTAAATATATAATTATTAAAGCAAGTTCAATAATGAAATTATATAATCTTAAATCATATACTACAAACAATCCTATTGCAGATAATAAAATGGCTATTATTTCTATATTTAAAAACTGTGAACAGTGTTTTAGATTCCACTTTATATAGCGATTATTTTCATTATAAAGATTTTGTTGTAACATATGTAGACTTTTTTTGCTTTTAACAAACAGTAAGGCAATAATTAAAATGGTTATTAAGTAAAACATACATTCCTCCTATAAAAAGTTATTTAAAATACTAATTACTTGCGGTAGATTTTCTAAGTAAGCATAATGTGTTCCTCTTAGAACTATTAATCCGGCATCTAGCATTGTACCTTCTAATAATTTAGCATCTTCAATTGAAGCTTCTTCATCATTATCACCCCAGATTAGTAATGTTGGAGCCTTAATCTTCTTGGCATATTCAAAAAGATCTTTATTCACGACATTTACTAATACTTGACGCATTATAGGAGACGCATTCTTATAGTCTCTTGAGCCAATATACTTTTTCATATATTCGCCAATTTTATTCATTCCGGGCATTGTTTTTATTTTCTTTAGTATTCTTGTTTTAATATCAGTCGGTGATTTTTCTGGACGAACTGGGCTACCAAATAGAATCAGTTTTTCAATATTATTTTCAGATGCATAACGGATAGCAAGTCTTCCACCGAATGAATGTCCCATAACAATGGGTTTCTTAATATTTAACTGTTCAACAACTTCCTCTAACATTAGTGAATATTGATCTATGTCCCATGGAAAGGGTGGCTCTTTACTTTCACCAAATCCAGGTAAATCTAATATAGTAATTCTAAATTTATCTTGTAGGGCATCGCCTATTGGACGCATCATTTCAATATTTTGCCCCCAGCCATGTAATAAAATTATATCTTTGCCCTTACCATATTGTATGTAATTTACTTCTGTATTGTTAGCCTTTAATTTCATATAATCACCCTTAACTTCATAATTATAATAACACAAATGAAACAAATTGTATTAATTTTGTTTTTCTTTATGTAACTTATCTATTATTTTTTCTATTTTTTCTCCATATTCTATTGAGTCATCATAAATAAACTTTAATTCTGGTGTATGCCTTATTTCAATTCTTTCACTAAGTTTTCCTCTAATGAATGATGCAGCATTATTTATATCTTCTAATACCTTTTCTTTTTTATCTTTATCTAAGACTGTGAAATATACTTTGGCATAACTTAAATCGTTAGTAATATCACAACCTGTTATGGTCACGAATTTTAAATCCTCATCACGGACTTCTTCCATTAAAATCATACTAATTTCTTCCATAAAAGCATGATTTAAACGTTTAATTCTAATATTATTAGCCATATTTATCCCTCCTATTTCATTATATCATTATTGTATTAATTTCTAAAGTATAAATCTTTTATAGTGTAAAGTTTAAAAATAGGAAATAATTATTATTAACGCGTTATGCAGAAAAATGGGAAAAATGTTTGACTTTGTTTTCTTTTTATGGTAAAGTTAGTAAGCAGATGTAGTTAACGCAAAGGAGGGATAATATGGCAGTTAAGATTACAAGTAGAAAACCTTTATCAGCTAATGATAGATCACATGCTTTAAATACGACTAAAAGACAACAAAAATTGAACTTACAAGTTGTAAGACTTGAAGATGGTACAAAGGTTAGAATGACTACTAGAGAAAAGAGATCATTAAACAAAGGTGAAAGAATAGCTGCATAAGCTATCTTTTTTTATATAATAAAATATTATCACTAAAAAAGAGTCCTAATTACATAGGGCTCCTAATTTTTCACTTTCCTTTTTTACCTTTGTTAAATTATAATCCTTAGTAAAATTAGGAATATTTATATATCTATTTATAATCGCTTGTTTTTCATTATAAATATAAGTTGTATAATTTATATTTGCATTTATATTTAATGTATTATTTTTAATTAACATGGCTAATGATATTCCACCATTTAAGTCACTATATGTTGGTACACCAAAACTAGCATTTACTAAATTGGTTTGAATGGTTGGTAATGAAGTTATATTAGCGTTATCTATGGGAACAATAGTTGAAGTTGTTGAACCAGAAATTAATTTTTGATTGCTAAATTTATATGTTGTTTTAGTGTTTATATTAACATTAAATATATTATCCACTAAATTTGAGATACACGTGATTTCATTTTTTTCTTTTTCGGTTTTTTGTGGTGCATTTAGTTTTTTATGTGTTAAAAAGATTGAATATGAAATTCCTATAATAATTAGAATAATACCCAAAATAAGTAAAGCAATGGGTGTTTTTTTTCTTTTTTCTATCTTGTCTTTCTTTTCTGCTTCTCTTATTTCATTTAAATTAAGGACGTGAGTTTTCATTAGTTCTTCTTGAACGTCTTTTTTCTTGGCCATATCATCACCCTCTATCATAAGTATATTATAAATAAATGTTTAAAAAAAAACAACTATATAATAGTTATTTTTTTCTTGAATCATATTTTTTTCTTTCTTCAGTATTTAAAATTCTCTTTCTTAATCTAATAAAGTTTGGAGTAATTTCAACTAATTCATCTGAATTTATATATTCAATAGCATATTCAAGTGATATTGGTCTTGGTCTTTTTAAAACAACTGTATGATCACTTCCTGATGCACGAACATTGGTTAAGTTTTTACCTTTTACTACGTTTACAGCTAAATCATTATCACGGTTACATTCACCAATAATCATTCCTTCATAAACTTCTGTTCCTGGTTCAATAAACATTACTCCTCTGTCCTCTAAATTTCCGATTGAGTAAGCAGTTGAAGCTCCATTTTCCATAGAAACTAAAACTCCTAGTTTTCTTTCTCCAACATTTAGACTAGACATTGGGCGATATTCTTTAAATGAGTGACTCATTATTCCATATCCTTTTGTTAAAGTCATGAAATCAGTTGAAAAACCGATAAGTCCTCTTGATGGAATTGTATAAATTAATCGAACTTGATTTTCAAAGTTAGTCATATTTTCCATATTAGCGCCTCTTAACCCTAATTGTTCGATTACACTACCAACAACTTCTTCTGGACAGTCAATTTGTAATTCTTCATATGGTTCCATTTTTTGACCATTCTCTTCTTTAATAATTACTTGTGGTTTACTAACTTCAAGTTCAAATCCTTCACGACGCATGTTTTCTATTAAGATTCCTAAATGTAATTCCCCACGTCCTGATACTAAGAATGATTCATTTGTATAAGGTTCTACTTTTAAACTTACATCTTTTTGTGTTTCTTTTAATAATCTTTCTTCTATTTTTCTTGCGGTTACAATTTTTCCATCTTTACCAACAAATGGTGATGTGTTTGTACCAAATGTCATTTGTAGTGTTGGTTCATCAATATGTAATTTTGGAAGAGCTTTTTCTTGTCCGACATCACATAATGTTTCACCTACTGAAATATCAGCAAGTCCCGCAACTGCGATAATGTCCCCTGCTTCGGCAGATTCGATTTCTATTCTCTTATAGCCATAAAAACCAAATAATTTTTGAATTCTAAACTGTTTTATAGAACCATCTAATCGGCAGCATGAAACCATTTGACCTGTTTTAATTTGGCCATTAGCTACCTTACCTATTCCAATTCTTCCAACAAATTCATTATAATCTAATAATGCTGGTTGCATTTGTAAATTTTCTTCTTTGCTTCCTGTTGGAGCTGGAATTTCTGAAATAATTAGATCTAATAATTCATGGAACCCTGGAGTTTGAGTTGATAGATCATCTGAAAGTGAACATGTACCATTAAGAGCACTAGCATATACAACTTTAAAATCTAATTGTTCTTCATCTGCTCCTAGTTCAATAAATAAGTCAAGAATTTCATCTAATACTTTTCCACATCTAGCACTTGGTTTATCAACTTTATTAATGACAACAATAGGTTTTACCTTAGCCTCAAAAGCTTTTTTCAAAACAAATCTTGTTTGTGGCATTGGGCCTTCATAAGCATCCACTACTAATATTGCTCCATCAACCATATTCATAATACGTTCAACTTCTCCACCAAAATCTGCATGACCTGGAGTATCTAAAATGTTGATACGATAATCATTATAGTCTAAGGCCGTTGTCTTAGCTAAAATTGTGATTCCTCTTTCTTTTTCTAATTGGTTTGAATCCATGGAAACATTTGACATATCTTCATTATCACGAAACATTCCTGAAGTTTTTAATATTTCATCTACAAGGGTTGTTTTACCATGGTCAACATGCGCTATGATAGCAACATTTCTCTTCTTCATAAAATACACCTCTTCTTTATAAACTCTTAGATTATAGCATATTATTTTACAAATTTCTATACTTTTTTATTTTTATTTATGTTTATTTTTATTCTTATGTTATAATTTAGGAAGAGGTGGTTAAATATGTATTGTGGTAAGTGTGGTAGTAAGTTAGAAAATGATGCAACATTTTGTCCATATTGCGGAAATAAAATTGATGAAAATAAAGATACTTTACCAAAGAAAGAAATAAAAGAAAATATTAGTGAAGGTGAAAAAAATACTCTAGAAAATACAAGTAATGCTCAACCAATAGAGGAACTTGATAATTTTGAAATTACAAATAATACTCCTAATAAGCAAAATGTTGTAGCTAATGGAAATGACAGTTTAAAAAATGCATCTTTTGTTTTAGGTTTAATAAGTATTATATTTGCATTTTGTAATATTTTGGTTATTCCTGTTGCTATTGTCGGAATATGTATGGGAGCAAAATATAAAAGTAATGAGAAAAAAGGATGCCCTGGTTTTGTATTAAGTATTATTGGTCTAGTTCTATCCTTTATAATATTAGTAGGATTTATAATTTTAATTGTTTTTGCGGTTATGGATATGGATGATAATGACATTCAACCTAGAATTGAAGATACTAATATAGTTGATAGTGATGATGATTATTATGATGAAAGAGGTATGCAAGTAATTGGAAATGAAAAATTCGGTTATTTAAGAATTAGTAATGACTGGATTTTATATAAAGATTCTGATGGTAGTTCTGCTCTTCAATATAGTATTGATAGAAAATGGGTTTTATCTTTATACGCAATAGATAGTCCAAATTATACTATAGGAGAATACGCTAATAGTATCTATAGTAAAATGGAAGGTTATGGCGCTACTAACATAAAAGTTGAAAGTGTAAGAGTTGGTAAATATCAAGCAACAAAACAGTCAGCTTATCTAAGTTCAATTAGTTCTTATATGTGTACATGGTGTTTTGCTGATGAATATGGTAATTATCATTATATAGCAATTAATGGTCCATCAATGTATAGTAGCAATTTTGATGTTGTTGATACATTTACCTTAACTAAGTAATGGAAGAAAGTAATTTTCTTCTTTTTTTTATTGTCTTTTTTAAATGCAACTGATATTATACAGAAAAACAACTAATAGTTGGTAGCGCAACCATTATTTTGTGTAGTAAAATTTTTGGTAGAGGTGAAAAAAATGAAGTTTTGTGATAAGTTGCAAAAACGAAGAAAAGAAAAAAATATGAGTCAAGAACAACTTGCTGATAGATGTGGAGTTTCAAGACAAGCTGTTTCTAAATGGGAATCTGGAAGATCATATCCTGATATGGATAAAATTATGTTACTGTGTGATATTTTAGATTGTAATATTTATGATTTAATTGATGATGTGGCTTCCGGTAATACTACTTCTTCCAAGGCAAAAAAGATGAATATAGGAAACTATCTGCAAGAGTTTTTATCATTCATAACGAAGACAGTCAATATGTTTTGGAGTATGAGATTAAGGGAAAAAATCAAATGTATATTAGAAATTATAATTATGATAATATTAATTACATCTATTCTGGGAATATTTTATACCTTTATCTACAATGAAGTTATACGCTCTTTATCAGGTCTACTACCCTATCCCCTACAAAATATTATTAATGCCTTCTTTACATGTGCTTATTTAATATTTAGTATTATTATAGGATTTATAGTTGTGATACATATTTTTAAGATTAGATATCTTGATTATTTTGTGACAGTAGAAGATGAGTATGCAAATGATAAGATTATTGAAGAGCCAATAAATGATGATACAAATAACAATGCTAAAAAAGAACAAAGAGTTTTTTTAGAAAAAAAGAAAAATAAGATTATTATTAGAGATGCTAAACATTCTATTTATAATTTTTTCTATCTTTTAGCAAAAATCGCCATTGTATTCTTTAAAGGATGTTTAATAATGGTTGCATTACCTTTGATTATGTTTTTAATATTTTTAATATTCTGTTCTATGTCAGCATTGATATTTATAAAAGATGGACTTTTTTTTGCAGGACTTTTTGTAGCTGGTTCTGGAACTGTTGTCCTTGGTATATGTCTTTTAAAAATTATATATAATTTTATATTTAACCAGAAAATGGATATAAAAAATATCTTTATAATTCTAATAACTAGTTTTTCCCTAATTGGTGTTGGTGGAGCAATTAGTTTTTGTACATACCTAAATTTCTATGATAATAAGGATAATCTTGTGACGGATCATTATAATATAAAAATGAATGACGATATTATCTTACCAGCAATTGATTTACCTCATACCGAAATTATTGTAGATGATAGTTTGGAAGATATGGTAATAGATGTAAAATATCATAGTGGTAATAAAGTTAGTATAGAAAAAGATTTTGATTATGATTCTAATGACAAAAAATACTATTATCACTTCTATGATAATATGCTATCACCTATCGACTCATTTAAAATGGCTTTAGATAGTTTGAAACACAAAAGAAGAATTTATAAAATTTTTGATTACAAAGTAATTATTCATATTTCAAGTAGTAATTTAGAAAAAATAAAACTAAATAATGATCTTATAAATGAATAAAGGTTTAGAAATTTTATCTAAACCTTTTAATTTATAAAGTGTTAATACTAATAATATTTTATTTTATTAATTTTTATAGTATAATTTATGGTAATATTCAAAGGAGGTACGGAAATGATCTTGATACTTATTTTAGGTATACTTCTAATTTTATTCTTTATTTTTTTACAACTATCAAAGTCTAGATGCAAGATGAAAATAGATGCTATATACTTAGGATATAATACTTATAAAGCTCCTACAGGTGGTTATGGAATAATTACTTCCTACTCTCCTGTTTTTAGATATGAGTTTAATGGTAAACAATATGAGGTACAAACTTTTGAAACATTAACCAAAAAAGAGGTTTGTAAATTAATCGTAGGAAATAAATATGAAATATTCATTAATGAAAATAAGCCCCAAAAATTTATAATATATAAAAGTATAAGATTTAGTGAAGTAATAACTTTGTTAATGGGAATATTTTTCTCTAGTATCGCAATCATTTTTCTTTTATAAATAAATTTAACTACTACTAATATGTTCAGTTAAAATTTTATCAGCTGTATTATATAATTTATTTTCTATAATATAGTGATAGATCTCTTCTTGTAGATATTTCTTATTTAAGAAAAGATTATTTCTGATTTTAGTAGATGAAATGTCAGTGAAGTTATAGTCATTAATAACAGTAAATTTCCCTGATAAGTGCGAAGTGTATTTTAAAATATCAATATTATTACGTGTCATTATTATAATATTATAAGTTAAAAGTTCCTCGTAATTTTTCCATTTCTTAAAATTAATAATATTATCAGCTCCAATAATCAAATATAGTTCATCATGACTATATTCTTTTTTTAATTTTCTCATCAATTGATATGTATACTGATAATTATTATTACTGGTATCAACCTTAATATTGTCATTTTCATAAAATTTAAGCATAGCGATTCTTTTATTGATATCGATTAAATTAGTTTTATTCCAGTAATTTTTTGTTGGAACAATTAGTATTTTATCCACATATTTTTTATTTAACAAATGCTTTATTATATCTAAATGACCTAAATGAGGGGGATTAAAACTCCCAATAAATATTCCTGTTTTCATATTTTTACCTCTCTTATTAATATATTATTAATATCATAGTGCTTAAAAAAAATATATAAGCTATATATTTCTTTTATATTTAAATAATGTTGATGGTCTATGTCCATCACCAGAAGTTTGTTTATTTGTTTTTTGAACCTTATCTTTAATAATTCTTCTAAAAGCTGGAGCAAGTAGTTTTTTACCAAGAATTACTTCATAAACATTCTGAAGCTCCCCTAAAGTAAAATACTCTGGCATCATATTAAATACTATATCAGTATAATTTAACTTGTTCTTAATTCTTTCAATTCCTGAAAGAACTACTAAATCATGATCAAAGGCTAAAGTATTTTTTTTGGTACTGAATTGATACCTATCTGTTGTTTTTTCACGTAATGTTTTCTTTACTTGGAGATGTAGTACTTCTGTTTTATTATCTAATATAATATCAACGACTCCATCTTTTTCCTCTATTAAAGTTATATCAAACCATGAAGCATTAGGATTTAAATCTTTACTTAATCTATTTTTATCAACTAAAGCTATATAAGATGTTGAAACAACCCTAAGTCTTGGATCCCTATTAATAGCATCATATGTATACAATTGTTCTAAATAAATATCAGATAAATTTGTTTCACTTTTTAAAACTCTTTTAGCGCATTCCTCTAAAGTTTCTGTCTTAGGATTTAAAAAGCCACCAGGAAGACACCATTTATCTTTATATGGGAAATCAGTTCTTTTAACAAGTAAAATACTCATCATCTTCTTATCCGTTTTACGATAATTTTCTTTTTCTTCTGACGATACACTTATTAGTAAAATATCAGATGTCATAGATAATTTTTCAAAGGCAGATGAATCGTAATGTTTTAAAAACTCTTCTTCTGTTTTATAAATACTCATAATATCACCTCTTATTTATAAATTGATTATAACATATAATTTATATTTGGTGATGTAGTTAATCATTTCTTCTTAATTTTTTTCTAATTCATCAAGTTCTTTTAGATAACTTTTATATTCCATATCACTAGGCATTCTAAGGTCTCCTCTAGGAGATAGACTAATACTACCTACTTTTATGCCATCGGGAACACAATTTCTTTTAAATTGTTGAGTGAAAAATCTATTTATAAATATTTTCAAATAATTCAAAATATCTTCACGAGAAAAATCATTAAATGTATGTAGTGCCAAAAAATAAAGTTTTTTTGGTCGTACTCCGTACCTTAAAAAGTGATATAAGAAAAAGTCATGCAAAACATAAGGACCTATTGAATTTTCTGTTTTTTGGACTATATTGCCATATTTATCTGGTGGTAATAGTTCTGGTGAAATTGGAGTAGATAAAATATCTTTTAAAACATCATGTCTTATACCCTTTTCATTATCCATAAACCATTTTACTAGATAACTTATTAGGGTTTTAGGAATGGATGAATTAACAGAATACATACTCATATGGTCACCATTATAGGTACACCACCCAAGAGCAAGTTCTGATAAATCACCTGTTCCAATTACAATACCTTTTTCCATATTGGCAACATCCATTAATATTTGTGTTCTTTCTCTAGCTTGAATATTTTCATAAGTAATGCTTATATCAGTAGGATTAAGACCAATATCTTTCATATGAATAGTGCAGGCTTCCTTTATATTTATTTCTTTTAAAGTAGCATTATAACTTTCTACTAATTTTATAGAATTATTATATGTTCTATCTGTAGTACCAAAGCCTGGCATTGTAATGCCTATTATATCTTTATTATCAAGGTTTAATTTTTCAAAAGCCCTAACAGTTACTAGAAAAGCAAGTGTAGAATCAAGTCCACCACTCATACCAATAACACATTTAGGATAATTTAGTTGAATTAATCTTCTAGCAAGAGCACTACTCTGAATATTTATGATTTCTAAGCATCTTTCATTTCTTAATATATCATCTTTAGGAACAAAAGGATATTTTGAATACTTTCTTTCTAACTTAGAAATGTTATTATGTATATCAATATTTATTCTACGATAAATCTTATTGTCAGATGAAATGTTAAAGCTTTTATTAACTCTTCTATCATTAACTAATCTCAAAACATCAATATCTTGATAAATAATATTACTTTCTGTTAAAAAGCGTTCTCCTTCTTTTAATAAAGTACCATTTTCATATATCAGACTTGCTCCACCGAATAGTATGTCAGAAGTAGACTCCAGCATTCCACTTGATGCATAAATATAGGCAGATATTGTTTTAGATGATTGTGAGAAAATTAAATTTTTTCTGTAATTATGTTTACCTATTAGCTCATTACTACTAGATAAATTAAAGATAATTGTCGCTCCACTTTTAGCATAATCATTACTAGGAGGTGTAACAACCCATAAATCCTCACATATTTCAATAGCAAAAGTTATATTAGGATTTTTTCTATCTTGAAATAGTAAATCACAACCAATTGGAACTTTTTGACCTAACAGTTCTATTTCGTTAATATCTAAATTTAAGCTAGATGAGAACCACCTACATTCATAAAACTCCTTATAATTAGGGATATATGTTTTAGGGATAATTCCAAGTAACTTTCCTCTATTAATAACTACCCCACAATTAAATAATGCGTTATTAGTACTTATTGGCATACCAATAATAGAAATAATATTAAGGCTTTTTGTCTCTGAAAGGACGTATTCAAGTCCAATGATACTATCCTTTACTAATTTGTCTTGTAAAAACATATCCCCACAAGTGTAGCCAGTAAGAGAAAGTTCGGGAGTAACAATGATTTCAACTCCTGCCTCATAAGTTTTTTTTATTTGCCTAGAGATTTCTTTGGCATTTTCTATGGCATTACCTAGACTTAGTTTATTAACAAGGGCACCTACTCTTACAAAACCATTTTCTTTCATTTTAACACCTCACTTTTTTAGATATTTTTTAGCACACATCATAACATATTTTGATTGAATATCATTAATATATCCAAGTTGTGTCAATTCATAAGCATCATCTAAATCACATTCAAAATATTTTAAATATTCACTTTCATCTAACTCTTGATTAAATTTCTTTTTACAATTTAGCGCTACAAAACCATAATTATAGGAAGCCACGCCACAAGCTTGATCTTGATAAAATTTATCTAGATAAACTATTTGGTTAGGAACATAACCAGTTTCTTCTCTTAATTCTCTTAAAGCAGCAGTAACAGGTTTTTCATTTTGTTCTACGTATCCCGCCGGTAATTCAACCGATACACCTTCATAGGTAGAAAGACGTGGTTGAACTACTAAAATGGTTTTAGCATCATCTAGAATTGGCATTACAATACACGCGCTTTTATTAAGTCCTCCCTTGAGTATTTTTTCTCTTTTCATACTCTTGCCATTATTAAGAGTACAGCGAAAACTTTCTATATTTAAAAATCCATTATCTTCTTGTAACAATTCTTTTTTTATAATTTTCAATTCTTCAATATATGATTTTAATTCATTTAATTTTGCCTTTTTCATTTTTTTATCTTTACCTTTGCATTTTCTATATTTTTACTTGTTTGCATTTTAATTAATTCTTCTTTTAATTTTCTCAATTTTTCACTTAAATCTACATAGTATTCATGAGGTTTTTCAATTCTTGTGACTTCTGGATATAAGGTTTTAAATTCATTTTCACAATATTTTTTCTTATCTTGGATAATAGGATCTTTATACACTAATACGCCATTTTTAAATATTGGTACTTGTAATTCACGGACATGATAATTGCTTAATCTTTTTTGTTTCCAAGTATCAACAGGATGTACTAATGTATAATTATTTTTTGATATTTTTTCTTCAGCAAGGACTATTACATCACCTAGGGCATAGCCTGTTGATTTATCATAAAAACGATATGTTTTTTTATATCCTGGATTTGTCGTCTTGATAGAATCATTACTGACTTTAATTTTGGGAATAATTTTATCATCTTTTTTTACCGCTGCTAATTTATAAACTCCTCCTAGACGTTCTTTAGCTGCAGAAATATTATCCCCAACTCCTAGAGAATCAATACATGCTCCCTGATTTTTTAAGTCACGAATGGTATATTCGTTTAATCCATTGGATAAGCAAATATTTGTATCTTTATATCCAGCCTCATCTAACATTTTTCTCGCTTCTTTAGAAAGATAGGCTAAATCACCGCTATCAATTCTAATACCTTTAAATTTGATTCCATTTGGTTTCAAATATTCATCAGCTAACTTAATAGCATTTGGAATACCACTTTTTAGAGTGTCATATGTATCAACTAAGAAAACACAATTATCAGGGTTTGACATAGAATACTTTTTGAAGGCTTCATACTCATTGTCAGATTCGGTTACTAGAGAATGAGCCATTGTTCCAAGTACTGGAATGTTATACTTCATGCCGGCATATGTATTAGATGTTCCACAACATCCTCCTATATAAGCATCTTTACTAGCTTCAATACTAGAGTCAATTCCACGGGCTCTACGGGCACCGAACTCCATTACAGGAATGTTTCCGGCTTCATTTGTTATTCTTTTAGCTGCAGTTGTAACAAGAGATCCATGATTGAAGCACGCAAGAAGTGCTGTTTCTAGAAGTTGAGCAGTAACTGCATCTGCCTTAACAGTAATTACTGGTTCGTTAGGAAAAACTACTGTTCCATCGGGAACTGCAAATATATCTCCCTTAAACTCTAGATTAGATAAATAGTTAAGAAATTTTTCGTTAAATATTTTAAGACTTCTTAAATAATTTATCTCCTCTTCCCCATATTTAAAATTTTTAACATAATTAATTATTTCTTCTAAACCTCCACTTAATGTATATCCTCCATTAAAAGGATTATTTCTGAAGAAAATATCAAAATATACTTCTTCATCTTTCTTACCAGAATCAAAATATGTTTGAGCCATTGTTAACTCATAAAAATCTGTCATTATACTTTTATTATTCATAAATTTACCTACTTTCTTATAATATTAATACCTTGTTGTTTCATTAATAACTTAGCTGCTTCTACATATTCTTGTCTTGCATCCTCATCAAATGTTTTAATAGCGTTCTCATATATATTTAGAAAAACATTTCTATTTTCTTGATTTAATCTGTTAGCAAGTCCCATGATACCATTAAAATCACATATATCAGTACAAACACCAACTTCATCAATTCTTTCAAGATTAACTAATTCATCAATTAATGTTCTAAATGCTGGGGCTTCATTAAAACTGGTAGAGTTTTTTTCAATCGATATCGTATTGTCAAGGTTTTCATAAACTTTAAGTTCAGGAACAAGCTCTGCTTCTTTTGTACCTTTAATACAATGTGCTGGCATTCTTAAAAACTCAGTAGCATTTTTATCATGAGTATCTTTAATGAAGATAACTAAATCACCATTATTTAAATAGTTTTCAATAATTTCCTTTTGGGTGGGTATAATTTTACTACACGATTTATCATGTAATGGTCCTTCATAGATGAAGCCATTTACCATATCCACAACTATTAATGCTTTTTTATAAAGCTTTAAATTTTTAATCATATTTCTCCTCTTATTAACATTTTGTTAATATCTTTCTTTAAAAAATATAATAGGTGATCACCTGTTATTAACATTATATTAATATCAATTTAAAATGTCAACCTCTTTTTAATAAAATTTTAAAAAGATATTTTAAAATAGCGTTTAAATGGTAATTTTTTTCTTTAAAATATTTTTTATAATTGGGTTTTTTTTACTTGCATATTGTTATTTATATAAAATTGTTAGAATAAAAAATATAAAAGTACATAAAACGTATTGGCGATTAAATCAATACGTTTTATGTTAAATGATTTTATTAATTCTATTGTAGAAAATTACATTTTTCTAACTTGTCAAGTAATGATAACTTTTTAATTTTTATGTTATTATTTTTTCCTGTTCCTAATTCAACATCTGGTTTAACAGACTTTCCATGAAAATCACTACCTCCGCTGACAAGTAAACCATACTCTGTCGCTATTGATAAATAATAGTTCATTTCTTTTTTTGTGTGACTTGAATGATATACTTCAATTCCCTGTAATCCACAACTAATCATATCCTTCAATAAAATTAGAAATTTCTTTTCCGATAATTCTAGTGATTTGGGATGCGCTAAAACAGGTATACCTCCACTATTTATTATTAATTCCAAACATTCTTGATATTGTAGTTGATTATTTGATTGTCTTGTTTTATTATATGCATCTACTAAATACTTATCAAAGGCATCTTTAATACTAGTTGCATAGCCATATTTAACACAAAGCTTTGCTAAATCTGGGCGCCCTAAGTTATGATTCGCATTGACCAGCTCTTTTATATCTTCATAACTAAATCTAATTCCATAGTCTCTTTTAATTTGTTCCATTATCGATAGGACTTGATTGATACTGTTATCTTTTAAATCGACCAGTTTTTTATTTAAGGTTTTATTATTTAAATCAAAACCATAACCTAATATATGCATCTTTCCTTTATTGGCCTTGGCAGATATTTCAATACCATTGATAATTTTGATACTACTATCTTTAATTAATTTATCACTTCTATTAATTGTTTTTATTCCTTCAATAGTATTATGATCAGTTATTGCAATAGTGCCTATATTTTTAGCAATCGCTAAAGCTATTAATTCTTGCGGTGATAGAACTCCGTCCGAATAATTGGTATGAGTGTGCATATCAATTATTTTTGTGGATGGGTTAGTTAAATTAGAAAAAGAAGGATTGTTTAATTTTTCTACTATTAAGCTTGAATTTATTTTTTTCATATTATAATTAGTTTTATTAGAACAAATTTCCACATCATCATCTCCTTAATATTATTTTTTACCATTATATTCTACTAAGAGCCTCGGACAATTCATGTTACCTTTTGTATATGGTGATACAGTTCTTAGCTTAGTAATTATTATTGAACTCATTGTATTAAACTTCTTTTCTTAATTAACATTTTTTGTTGTACAATGGGATCTACGTATCCTAAAATATTCTTATCAAGAGTAAAAACTTCCTTAACCATGCTCGATGATATAAATTGATAGTCCTTGTCCGCAAATAAACATACTGTATTTACTTCATTACTTGATATTTCTTTATTTATCTGTTGTAATTGTACTTCATAGTCATAATCACTTAAACTTCTAAGGCCTCTAATGATTGCTTTACATTCATTGAGCAATGCAACATCTACTGCTGCACCACGAGCTGAAATAACTTTGATATTGTTCATATTTTGATATAATTTTCTAATCATTTCAAGCCTTTCCTCTAAAGTAAATAAACTAGATTTTTTAGAATGGTTTTGCATAACCGCTATTACTACTTCATCAAATAAGTTACTTGCTTGTTCTATAATATTCATGTGTCCTTTTGTGATAGGATCAAAACTTCCTGGATATAAAACTTTTGTCATAATAATTTCACCAACCTTTTAACTGTTTCTTCATTATTTGTTTTGATAACATAATCAAAAGCATCCACATCAAAGTTAATACTTGCTTGTTCTCTTAAATCAAATGCTTCTTCTGTTATATTATCTCTTTTCATCGCTCTTTTTTTTCTTATCTCGTAAGGGATATCTAAAAGTATTTTCACATCACACATATCAAGGTATTTTGAATTTGGTAATAATAACCAATCTATAATTATAATTTTATCTTTATTTGTATTAAGAAAATTATCAATTTCTATTTGCATATACTTCCATGTAATATCTGTTAATTTATCCATGGCTTCCTTAGAATTAAAAACTATTTTAGCTAACTTTTTTCTATCAACCATATCTTTTTTTAGAATAGAGTTTCCAAAAGAGTTTACTAATTTCTCCTTGACATTTGGTAGCAATAATGACCTATGTCCAACCTTATCTATATCTAAGTGTATGGCCTTATTTCCTGTTAATTTAATTATTTCATTTGCTAATGTAGTTTTTCCACTACCAGATTTACCACAAATACCTATAATCATAATCTACCTCCTATCTACTTGTATTATATTACTGTTACTGATATAATTAAAATACATATTTGTTATATTTATTATAACTGGAGGTTATTATGAATATAGATTTTGAATTGTATAGAATTTTTTTTGTTGTTGCCAATAACTCTAATATTACCAGGGCAAGTAAGGAATTAAATATATCTCAACCAGCAATAAGTAAGTCAATTAAAAATTTAGAAGAACAATTAGGCGGACAACTATTTGTTAGAACTAAACGTGGTGTTGTTCTTACAGAAGAAGGAAAAGAATTTTATAAATACATAAAACAAGCTATGGAATATATTAATAATGCAGAAAATAAGTTTACAGATCTAATTAATCTTGAAGCAGGATGCATTAAAATTGGCGTTAGTACAACATTGACAAAGGAATTTTTACTGCCTTATCTTGAACAATTTCATTCTTTATATCCTAAAATAGATATACAAATAATTACAAATTTAACTTCTGAATTAGTGACAAAATTAAAAAATGGTTTAATAGATATTTTGATACTAAACATTGATGATAAGAACTATGGAAATGATGTTAATATTATTAAATGTAAAAAAATAAATGATTGTTTTGTTGTAAACAATAAGTATCAAAATTTGGTTGATAAAAAACTTTCTTTAAAAGATTTAAATAACTATCCCCTAATCTTACAGGCCAAAGGTTCAAACACAAGAAAGTTTTTAGATAATATAGCAGAAGAAAATGGAGTTATACTTAAACCAAACATTGAACTAGCAAGTTATTCATTAGTGGTGGAATTTGCAAAAATTGGTTTTGGCATTGCGTATGTTACTAAAGAATATGTAGAAGATGAAATCAAAAATGGTAGTCTATTCGAGTTAAAAATAAAAGAAAAAATTCCAAGTAGAGATATAGGAATTGTATTATCAAAAAATCATGTACCAAATTTTAGTACAAAAAAATTGATGGAAATAATAACAAAATAAGTTATATAAATTGATTTAAGATGATGTAATGATGGATAATAGGAAGGAATATATAAATATGTTAGTGAATGACTAGAGACGATAATACAAATATGATATAATAACCTTTCAGTAGTGAATAAAATTCCACTGTTCTAGTAAATCTTTAATGTATATTAATTAATGTTATAAATAGGAAATTTTAAAGGAGTAATAAATGAGTAAAATATGGAGTAAAACAGAGAACAAAATATTAATTATACTATTATTATTTAGTATATCAATTGGATTATGGAATAATTTTAGACAATTATGGATGCAGGATAATGGACTTGATCCAACACAAATAAGCAGAATCTTAAGTTATGGTACATTATTTTGTGTAGTTGGTATATTGATTTTTTCAAAGTATATAAAATTAAATAAAATAAAAAATTTTATAACAACTGCATTACTGATTAAAATAATAAATTTAGTTATATTGTTTTTTCTAAATAATAGAAGTTTAGGCACATTTATTAATTTATCTATTATTATTGATATAATCATAGAACGATTGATAATTATTAGCATTTATCCATTAATTGTTACTATCAAGAAAAACAATACCTTATATAGTAAAAGAAAATTGGTAGAATATACAGGACGTGACTTAGGGGTTTTAATAGGTGGTTTTGCAATCGGAAAAACAATATTAGGAATAGTATTTAATTATAATTTATGTTTACTAATTTCAATTCTGTTTTCTATTATATCATTAATAATTCTATTTAATATTAAAATAGATAGTATAGAAACAAGTAATTCTTCCGATAACATATTTAAATATATTTTTACAAATAAATTTAGAATGACTTACATTATATATTATTTAGTGGGTCAAATAGCGTATTCTACTGCCCTAGGACTAAAAATGTTAACGCTAACAAACTATTTAGGTTTTACAGATAGTGGCGCGACAAAATACTTCTTAATTATAGGAATACTTGCAGACATAATAGGAATAGTTGCGCTTAAATTTCTCACTCCAAAAAATGACTATATAACAATAACTATAAAATTCGGAATAAGATTTTTAGGATATACATTGGCATTCTTATCAAATAATATTATTGTTGTAATATGTGCAATATCTTGGTCCTTGCTTATTTCAACTGCATATGAAAATGTTACAGATGCACCTTATATCAATAGTATTGAACTTAATAAACAATTAGCATATACAAATTTAAGGTATATGGTTGGTTCACTTGGAGAAGCAATTGGAACATTTTTATGTGGAATTATGTACGCTATTGGTTTAAGATACATGTTCGGACTATCTGCTTTCTTTATGCTAACGCAATTAACATTAGCGTATATGTTAGTTTATCAAAGGAAAAAACTAAATATAAAGTAAAGAATATCGTTAAATGACTATATGAGATTTATTCTTATTAGAGATTCAAAGATTCTTTACTCCCCTATTGATTCTAGATATAGACTATAAAAAATTAGATAAAATAAATATAGTTATTTATAGTATAATTTTGTTATGTAATAGAAAGAGGTGTTTACAAATGTTTATTAACTATGCACATAGAGGCGCTTCAGAATACGCACCAGAAAACACAATGTCTGCATTTGATATGGCATTACAATTAGGAGCAAACGGAATTGAATTAGATTTACAAAGAACAAGAGATGGTAAAATTGTTATCTTTCATGATAATAAAATCGATAATAAATCTAATAAAAGAGGTAAAATAAGTGATTATACATATCAGGAATTATTAGACTTTGATTTTGGAAGTTGGTTTAGTTTAAAATATAAGGGTGAAAAGATTGTTTTATTTCAAGATTTTGCAAAAAAGTTTTTATCTAAAAGCCTAACTTTCGCTATAGAATTAAAGGATGAAGGAATAGAAAAAGAAACTCTTGATATTATAAAAAAATATGCAACGCATAACAATATTTATATTTCATCTTTTGATTATAAAGCGCTTGAAAATATGAGAAAAATTGATTCAAATATAAAATTAGCTTGGCTAATAAAAGAAAAAATTAATAATGAGAATATAAATAAACTTTTAAAAATTAATGGAACGCAAATTTGCCCAAAAGCAGATAATGTTACAAAAGATGATATAGAGTTAGCTCTCAAAAATGGACTTAGAGTTAGGCTTTGGGGTGTTTCAAACGAAAAAATAATGCAAGAGGTTTACAAATTTGATATCGATGGAATGACCGTCAATTTTCCAGATAAGCTCCAACATTTAATTGAAAACGAAAATAATTGTAAGGCCTGTACTAATAATTATTATAATTTGTAGAACTTATATAATTCTAACATATTAGGTGATTATCAATAAGTACCGAAAAACATAAAAGATAATTAGAAAAATTGATGATGTTTTTTCTTTTTATGATTTATAATCTAAAATAAAAACTTATGAACAATTAAGTTCGTAAGTTGATTTCAAATTGAGCAATTAAACAACAAGATATGAACTAAGTTTTCTTTCTGCATATAATTATATAAAATTTCAGTAAATTTTAATAGGATTATATGAATTTTCAAAGATTTATATTATAATTTTGTTATAAAAATTTAACATTAAGAGGTAAATTATGGGTAATGCATTTATTAAACAAAGGACTGTAAATATGAATGAGAAATATATTCTAGAACAGTATAATCACACAAAAGATGATTTTAATGACGTATGGAAAATTGAATCACAATATTTTAATCCTAAGATGATTTCACCAGTTAGTCAGGTAATTAATTGGGACAAGAAAAATAAGGATATACATATATTTGTTAAAGATAAAAATACTTGTAGTGTTATAGGAGAAATAACACTCCTTCCGCTTACAAAAAAACAATATGAAAGTTTTATTACAAATAAACTAGAAGATACAGATATAGATGAAGTTAATCTAATTAATTATGAAGATAAAATGGAGTGTTATCTATTATTTTCCGCAATAGCGATAGATTTAAAATATAGAAATGATAGAAGAGTTTTAAGTAATCTTTTAAAGGGACTTATCGCTAAAATAAATTCATTGCAAGAAAGAGGAATAATATTTAAAAATATGTGTGCAGAAGCTATAACTTCTGATGGAAGTAAGTTTATTAAAGGATTTTTAGACTTAAAAGAAGTAACGAAAACAAATGAAGGATATACAATTTATAGTTTTAATGATAAAAATGATATGGATAAGTGGCTTAAAATTTTTCCTTCGTATATAAAAGAATATGATTTGAAAACAGATATGATAAATATGAATTTAACAAGTAAAGAGGATTAAATTTCTCTGATAAATTAATCATATTATTCTCTTAGATATTTTCAAGGGATTATAGAAAAAAATGGCAAAATATGTTATCATTAAACATATTTGTGTTATAAAAAATTATGAAGATGTAAGTCATATTTGGTTATTTAGTGGAATTCAAAGAAAAAAAGCACATAAATTACATAATAAATTAAGATATGATGAAAATTCAAATAAAACATTTGTAAAATATATAAATTAAGGATAGGTTAAATGGAAAAGATAGAAGTTAAATTAGAAAAAGATAATAATGATTTTTTTAGGGAATGGATTATAAAAGAATGGCAACATCATAATACAGTAGATCCAATATATCAATTAAGAATAATAAAACCAGAGGAATTAAAATTTAAAGAAAATGAAGAATATTATAAAATTTTATATAACAATAAAATGGTTGGATTCATTGGAATTAAAAATTATGAAAAAGAAATATATTTATATAGATTTTTTATAGATGAAAAATATAGAAATAATGGAATTGGTACTATTGCATTAAACCAAATAATAGAATTAGCAAGATTTGAAAATAAAGATTTATCGTTAGAAGTAATTGGAGAAAATATTGCTAGAGATTTATATGAAAGATTAGGATTTAAAACTCATTACAGAAGAATGATATTAAAAATAAATGATGATATATACGAAAATTAGGTGAAAGAATATATGTGGTTATATTGGTGTTTATTATCAACCATCATTAGTGGTTTTACAGCAATTGCGTTAAAGAAATGCTCAAATAATGAACCAAAAAGAATTGCATTAATGGGGTTATTATCATATCATTTAATTATGATTGCAGTTAGTATAATAACTAATCCTGGGTTTATAACAAAACTAAATATTGCTGATATGATAAATATATTGCCGGGAATTTTAATGCAATCAATAGGATTTTATTGTATGATTTCAGCTACTAAGTATGGAAAAGTAGCAATTACATCATCTATTTCTAAGGCAAATGTAGTTGTTACATTTTTATTGGGTATTATAATATTAAAAGAAAATTGTACACTATTACAATTATTTTTTTCTACTATATTAGTAATTTTATCTATTATGGTTGCTAAAAATAAGACTGATACAAAAAATCCAATAGATAAAAAGTTAGAACAAAAAGCAATTATGTATTCTTATGGTTTTGTATTATTTAATGGTATTTCTAATTTTTTAAATAAAATGTATGTTACTGAATATCAAAATCCAATGTATGTAGTTTTTAACTATGCCGTTATAATTATTATTGGTTTATTTATATACTGTTTATTTACAAAAAACTGGAATTATCTAGATATTAGAAAAATTAATGCTAAGAAATTTTTTGTATTACAAGCATTATTAGATGCATCATCTTCAATATTTAACAGATTTGCATTATTAGATGGAAATGTTTCAATAATCTCTGTAATTACTACAAGTTCTATTGTAGTAACAATTTTATCTTCGAGATTTATTTTAAAAGAAAAAATAGCTTATAAAAAATATTTAATGATATTAGGCATATTTATTTGTGTTTTGATTTTATCACTAATAAAATAATTAACGCAGAAAGCCAATGCTTAGCTGACATTGTCTTTATCTATATTAGGTATATATTTTTTAAGTGTAGTTAAATATTCAATTTTAATTCCAATTGCTCGTTCATCGTCAAAATATCCAATATAAAAATGTTTTTGTTCATTGAAGAATAAATATAGTGCATCTCCAATAATTACTTTGTGTGGCTCAACATACGCTAGATTTGTATGTTCCACAATTCTTAGGTTACCCGCAATAATCTGGTAGGGTCTGTTATTAAATTTGCAAGACCAATTAATTTTGGCTTTGAGTTCATCACTCATATTGATTTTCTTCTTAATTATTTTAATCATATCACATCACACCTTTCTTTGCAATAACGCACAAAAAAATCAACTATTACTAGTTGACTTAATCATTAACGTCACATTGGTGCGACGATTTTATCTTATGGAGCAGATGATAATAGGGGTTTAAAC
>OGKZ01000127.1_pt1 | contig 75789 bp, 71 predicted proteins | sample 1572571 | NCBI WGS metagenome assembly OGKZ01 (sample SAMEA2581906, study PRJEB24529) | metagenome | biome: Human gut stool | place: China | collected 2011 | reverse complement strand
GATACAGTTGCTATTTCAAAGAGAAGCCCATATTATACAGATGAGCTTAAGGAAGCACTTCAGCAGTGTTTCATCAATATTATAAATACTGAGAAGGGTAAGGAAATCTTCGGCGTATACAGCCATGCAGGCTATGCAATCGCAACAGACGCTGATTATGACGGTGCCCGCGCAGCACTTGCGGCAGTTGCACAGTAATACGGTTTAACTCCGTTTTTAAAGGGGTATCCCACAAAGATTTGCGGGAGCCCCTTTAATTGAAAATGAGCGGATTACGGATGTTTTTGAGTATTGCAGGAGCACAAAGCACACAGCAATTCGATATATGAGAGGGCAGGATACTTTTTGCTTCCGGCATAATATGTAAGCGTGACACGCATGCAGATTATTTGTGATAAATGGCAGATATCAGCTTAGACGGCTGCTGCTTTACTAAAAAGGAATTAGACAATGATTGAATTTAAAAATGTATATAAGACTTATCCTAATGGATTTACAGCTTTAAAAAATGTGAACTTGAATATTGAACAGGGAGAGTTTGTTGCAATTATCGGACTTTCAGGTGCCGGTAAATCGACAATTCTCCGTTGTATTAATCGTATGCATGATATACAGCAGGGAACACTTACTGTTGACGGCGTTGATGTCGAGAGCTTAAGCGGTAAGGCACTGCGCCGTTTCCGTCGTAAGGTGGGAATGATTTTCCAGAGTTTTAACCTTGTATCGAGAAGCACCGTAATAAAGAATGTTCTGACAGCGGATGTTCCTGACATGCCTTTTTGGAGAGTGCTTTTTGGGATATTTACAAAGGAACAGAAGATGAGGGCTCTTGAGAGTCTTGACAAGGTAGGAATCCTTGACAAGGCATATACAAGATGTGACCAGCTATCGGGTGGACAGCAGCAAAGAGTTGCACTTGCAAGAACGCTCAACCAGAATCCTTCTATCATACTTGCCGATGAGCCGGTTGCAAGCCTTGACCCTGTGACAGCACGTCAGGTTATGAGTGATTTTGTCAGAATTAACAAGGATTATAATATTACAATTCTTCTTAATATACACCATGTTGATCTGGCACTCAATTATTGTGACCGTGTTATCGGCGTGAGAGCCGGAGAGATAGTATTTGATGGACCTGCATCAAGCATCACACAGGAGCAGCTTGATGAGGTATATAATGGAACTGCTGTTCCTACAACAGAGAAGTCAGATAACTAGGAGGTGCGGCATGAGCAAAGAGTATAAGGCACCAAAGGCTAAGGTGAAGCTTTTTGACCGCATATTTAAGCCACAGGTAATCACTATTGCGAATGGTCATACGACAGTGCGTCCAAGAAGCCGTATACCTTTTATAATTATAATTTTGGTTATAGTGATTGCATGGGCACTTAAGATGACAGGCTTCAGCTTTGCAACTGTATTTTCAAGAATAAATGAGCTTTTTGTAATTCTAGGAAAGATTTTCCATCCTAAGTGGAGCTTCTTCGGAAAGGTTGTATCACCGCTTGTAGATACAATCAAGATGTCAATATTAGGTACGGTCATCGGTTGTGCTCTTGCACTTCCTTTTGCTGTGCTTGCTTCAAGCAACATTATACACAGCCGCACTGTAGTCAGCATAATAAGATTCATACTTGCTCTTATAAGAACGGTTCCTACACTTATCATTGCGCTTGTATGTGCGCTTATTTTTTCTCTTGGAACATTTGCCGGAACACTTGCTATAGCAATCTTTACTTTTGGCATTGTTGCTAAGATGCTTTACGAGAGCATAGAGACTATTGATATGGGACCGTTCGAGGCTATGGAAGCGCTCGGCGCAAATAAGTTTCAGGCATTTTGGTCGGCATGTATTCCACAGATTCTTCCGGTATATTTAAGCCACAGTCTCTACTGCTTTGAGATGAATGTCAGGGCATCGGCAATTCTAGGATATGTTGGTGCAGGCGGTCTTGGAATCACAATCAATGAGCGTATTGGCTGGCGTGATTACAATGGACTTGGAATGGTACTGCTTGCACTGTTTGTCGTTGTAGTGGCGATTGAGTTTTTCAGCGAATATCTGAGAAGGAAACTCAGCTAAGTATAGAGAAAGCATGGAGAAAGACATGGGTAATAATACAAAAAAGACTGTAAATAAAAAAGGAAATGCACAAAGCATTCTAGACAAAGCACAAGAGAAGTTAAGTGTTATTCAGATGTACGAAAGACAGCCACACAGATGGATTCTTTATTTTGGAATAGTGCTTATTATAGCTGTGCTTATCGGCTGGTCTGCATCGGACATCAGTTTTTCAGGCATGACTGCGACGGGAACAGAGGTTGCAAAGGGTGTTATGCACGGAGTATTTCATCCTGACACTAAGCTTTTATTCGGGACAGGGGACTCGGATGTGCCATACCTTCTGTTTCAGACGATTGCGATAGCTGTTCTTGGTACATTGTTTGGTGCAATTCTTGCAATACCATTTGCTTTTCTTGCATCGACCACAATTATGCCTAAGCCTGTTGCATACATTTTCAGAATATTTATCCTGCTCATAAGAACTATTCCCAGCCTTGTGTGGGCACTTATGTGGATTCGAGTAACCGGTCCGGGAGCTTTTTGTGGAGTTGTGACACAGTCAGTATGTTCGATAGGTATGATTTCAAAGATGTATATAACAGCAATCGAAGATTTGGATACAAAGATTTTGGAGAGCCTTGATGCTATGGGATGTACACCGTTTCAGAAGATACGCTATGGAGTGCTGCCACAGCTTACGGCAAGCTTCATATCAACAACGATATACAGATTCGATATTAATCTCAAGGATGCAACAACGCTTGGTATTGTAGGTGCAGGCGGTATAGGAGCATCACTTATGCAGTGCCTTAACAGCCGCCGCTGGGCTATGGTAGGTGCATTTATATGGGGACTTATGGTTCTTGTCCTTATAATTGAATTTGCATCAACAAGAATCAGAAGAAAGCTTGCACGCGGTTAATTGATATGATAATTCTGTACGGCTGTAGTTAGAAGCAGAGTATAAGGCTGCAGCCTGATAAGAATACAAAAGCAATCGAAAAAGGTATTTTTTATGAAAATGGCAGACAGCGTTAAAGAGCTGTTTGCCATTTCTTTGCTATATAAGCTTGCGAAAATATTTGCAGTTGTGGTAAAATTATACATATATAAGTCAGATATCAATTCTGTGTGAATTATTAATAGTAAGGAGAATTCAAGATATGTTGAGAATGACTTTTGCTATTGTATATTTGTTCTTGGCTGTATTTTTAATTACCTGGTGTGTGGCAGCAGGAAAGAAAAAAAGTAAAATGTCATTGCCGGTTATACGTGTTATAGCAGCCGGTACAGTGACAGCGCTTTTCTATGCGCTATATCTTATGACTTCGGGGCTTGACAGGCAGCCGGCATGTTTTTTCATGGGATTGTATTATATGAGTGTAGGGTGGCTTACATTTTGCCTTACAGAATATGCAATGGCATATACGGAGGCAAAATTGATAACGACAATGCCTAAACACATAATCTCATTGCTTGTCATTGTGGACTCAGTCAGTATTATTGTTAACAATTTTACAGGTCATGTATTTGGGATGATACAGCTTTTTGATGATAGCACGGGTACATATTACTGGACTTCAAAGCCGGAATTTTTCATGAAGCTGCATCTTATGCTATGTTATATTATGGTAGCGCTAACATTTGTGGCATTTGTTTATAAGATGATTGTAGCACCACATTTTTATAAGAGAAAATACAGTGCTGTATTTATCATGCTGGCAGCAGTTATTGTTGTCAATGCGGCATTCCTTTTTATAGGGCTTGAGATTGATTTTTCGGTGCTTATATATGCGGTGCTCGGTCCGCTGGTATGTTATTTTACACTGTTTTCTACTCCGCGCAGTCTTGCGATGAAGACACATTCCTATGTAATAGAAAAGATGGGAAACGGAATCATATGCTTTGATATAGACGGAAGCTGTGTATACGTGAATCGTGCTGCTAAGAAGCTTTTTTCTGAATGGAGAGGGCAGGAAGATATTGAGAGGATTGAACAGCAGTATGCCGACTGGCTTGACAAGAATTCAGGTAAGGATAATGCTTGCTGGGATGGTGAACTGAAAATAGCCGGTGTGCAATATTTTCTGGGGTTTGAGTATTGCAGCATGTTAGATGATGATGGGACACCAATAGGCAGCTTTTTCAGGATAGAGGATAAGACGGAGGATGTTAAGCGCCTCAGAGATGAGCAGTATCGTGCAACACATGACAGGCTTACAGGATTGTATAACAGAGAAGGTTTTTTTGATGAGGCTAAGAAGTTTCTAAGAGAGCATGCGGATGAAGACATTTATGTGCTTGCTTCAAATGTCAAGGATTTCAAGCTTGTGAATGAACTGTTTGGCAATGAAAAGGGAGATGAGGTTCTCATAAAGCATGCAAAACAGCTTACAGATAGAGGAACGGATGAGTCTGTAACCGGAAGAATCTCCGGAGACAGATTCTGCAGGATTATGCTTAAGAAGAATTTCAACGAAAAAATTCTTGAGGATAACATTAGTGAGCTTTGTTCTCTCACTGAGGACGGTATATATAAGATGCATATATATGTCGGTGTGTATGAAGTGAAGGACAAGGAAGAATCCATACAGACGATGTATGATAAGTCTAATATAGCTATCGAGCGTATAAAGGGAGACTACCAGAAGACAATAGTATACTATAATGACAGCGATATGGATGAGCTGATGCATGAGAAGAGTGTTGTTGCAGAGTTCGACAAGGCACTTAGCAATCAGGAATTTTGTATTTATCTGCAGCCGCAGGTTGACAATAAGGGAAATGTACTAGGTGCTGAGGCACTTGTCAGATGGATGCATCCTAAGAAGGGACTTCAATCTCCTGACACATTCATAGGAATTCTTGAGAAAGCCGGACTGATACACAGGCTTGACAATTACGTATGGGATAAGGCTGCGGAACTTCTTGCAAAGTGGAAGAAGGAAGGCTTTAATGACTGCTATATATCGGTAAATATATCGGCAAAGGATTTCTATTATCTTGATCTATATGAGACATTTACAGGGTTAATAAAGAAATATGATATAGAACCTACGAAGCTTCATCTTGAGATTACCGAGACTGTCATAATGTCGGATGTTAAGCTGCACATGGAGGTTGTTGATAAGCTTCAGCAGTTCGGTTTCCATATCGAGATAGATGATTTTGGAAGTGGTTATTCATCGCTTAACACGCTAAAAGATATCAAGGCCGATCTGCTTAAGATAGATATGCTTTTTCTTCATGAAACTGAGAATCAGGCAAGGAGCAGAAAGATTTTAAATTCAATCATATCAATGGCAAATGCACTTAATATGCCTGTCATTACGGAGGGAGTTGAGACTAAAAACCAGCTTGATTTTCTTTCTGATATGGGCTGTGGTATGTTTCAGGGCTTTTATTTTTCAAAGCCTGTATCAGTGGAGATTTTTGAGGAAAAATTTCTTAAGAAAAATAATAAAGATAACCCAAATTACATAATTAATGGAAATAATTGAATGGAGGCGGTTTTATGAAATGCATAAGAATTCCACTTGAGTCAGAGGTAACAAAATATGAACTTGGTAAAGGTTTAGAGGATGGCTTTGAGCTGTTGTCTGATGTCATCACTAAGGGCTGGATTGTCACTGACAAGCTTATGCAGGTCAAAAGGGACAATGGTTCAATAGTGTGTCCGTACATAAGGCACAGGAGAGGAAGGACATTTATTCAGAAAGGTGATTATATTATCATCGACTCTGACGGAACTAAGCAGGTTGTAGGAGAGGACAAGGTATTTACCAGATATAAGAAAATAGATTAAAGCATTAATACAGTTTTTTAAATCCCGTTCACATTTGATATATCAATTATAGATAATGTGGGCGGGATTTTTTGACTAATATGGGTTCGGGTGTCAAAACATGCCGATTTAGTGTATGGGTGTATAACGAGTTATGTTTATGCATCGCTCTTCGTTGTCCGAAGCATAAACATAACTCGTTATACACAGTCAAATTTATAGGGCATGTTTTGAACCTTTGGCATCTAATGAAAAATTTGTTGAAAAAAATAAATAACAGTAGTATAATATCGGCTTATCTGTACTTTATTTAATTAAAGTGATAAAAAACGAAAAAGAAAGAGGTGTTTTAAAATGAAGAGCATTAAGCTTGTAACAAGGTACATCAAAATGATATGGAAAAAATGTATTCCGTGTCTTATAATTGCAGTTTTTATTATAGGCTTGCAGATTGTTATGCCGCTCGCTGTCAGGCAGTTTTTGTATGGAATCGAAGAGAATTCTACAGTGAAGCTTCTGGTCATATCGCTGATATTGTATGCGCTGTTATTGGTGGTGTATAATCTTGTCGATGTACTGTGGATGAAATCACTTGACCGGATGGGCGGTGCTATATTGTCAAAGATAAGGGAAGAGCTTATGCGCTCCATATATTATGCACCTTACAAGAAAGTTCTGAATATCGGAACTGAGAAAATCAAAAATATCATATATATGGATACAATCAATATATTTGGCTGCATAAGCATACATACGGTTAATATAATAATCAATTTTATCATTGTATGTATATTTGATGTGATTGCATTCAATATCAATATGATGTTCGGTGTGGGACTTCTTCTCGTAGCTGTTGTGGGTTTTGCACTTGCCATGCTGACACGTAGGCGCATTGCGGCTGCTTCAAGGTCTGTTAACATCAAGATGAAAGCTGACAATAAGAATGTTGGCGAGTATGTTGACTCACTTGAGATGGCAAGAAGCAATAATCTTATAGATTATTTTGTGACTAAGGAAAATGATGCGATAGATGATTTTATAAGCACATCGCTGAAGGCTGACAATACGCTTGTGTCGCTTAGGAATCTTGTGTCACAGTTTCATCAGTGGGCTTCAATGCTTCTTATCGCACTTACTACTATGTATGTAAAGGGCGATGCGGGAGACATAGTGTTTGCAATGCTTGTGCTTGATATTGTTCTTGATGCGAGCAAAAACCTTGAAAATTCAGTATATCAGATAGTAAGAAATGAACCGTCCTTCGAGCATGTCGGAGATATTATTGGGCTTTTGCCAAAAAAAGAGAGAAAGTATGCAAGTAAAACTTCCAAACAGCCTGTTGAGGGCAGTAATACAAGCGAAGCTTGCAGCATGCATGAGTATGAAAATATAAGAGCTGTAGAGAATGTGAGCTTTAATGACGTGACATTCTCCTATGATGATAGGAAGGATGTCATTAAGAGCCTCAATGCAGAATTTGAAAAGGGTGAGATAATCCATGTAAAGGGCGAGAATGGTGCTGGAAAGTCAACATTTATCAAGCTTTTAAATGGACTTTTAGAGCCTGATTCGGGAAAAATCTGCTTTAATAATATAAGCTGTAGCGGGATAAGTCCTGAAGTTAAGTGCGAAAATGTACTCTATGTAGGACAAGATGAGAATTTACTCAATGAGACTGAGATGAAATATCTTGATATTATCACATCATTCTCATGCAGCACGAAGCAGATAAAGGACGTATTATCGCACCTTGGAGTGACGGAGGCTGATATGGAGCGTACTATAGAGGAACTTGGAATGTCATTATCGGGTGGCCAGAGAAGGAAGCTTTTGCTTGCTAAGCTTATGTTAATGTACGATAAAGCACCGGTTATAATTATTGATGAGATTGAGAATGACTTGGATAAGAATACAAGGCAGCTTTGGAGAGAGTTTACACAGAAGCTGTATGAGGAGAAAGACAGACATATAATTTTCTATATATCGCATGATTATGACGGTGAAGGATTCTGCACAAGAACCTTTACACTCAAATAGCAATGCCTTAGAGCCTGCCGGACTGCGGATGAACAGCCGGCAGGCTTATTTTTGCCAAATTTTCATTTATTTCTTGACAAAGTGTATACTGTTGATATAATAGAAAAGCAAATATGAAATCGGTTTTCAAATTCCGATATTATAAAAGAGAATTAGCATGTTTTGTCCGATGAAGCTTATGAAATATATAATAGAAGGGATAATTTGGTAAGATGAACAGATTGCGTTTGGGTAAATCTTTTGTATATGCCATGTCAATTTTTATTATGTCTGTAAGTGTATTTATTATTGGCTGTGCCAGAGATGGCGGTAATGATGGTGATACACGGAGAGATTCAGATAAGAAAATAAAGATTGTGGCAACATTGTTTCCGCAGTATGATTTTGCAAGGCAGATAGCAGGAGACTATGCGGATGTGACGCTTCTTCTTCCGCCTGGAATGGAGAGCCATTCGTATGATTTAAGACCGTCCGATATGATTGAGATAAGAGAGAGCGATATGTTTATATATACAGGAAAATATATGGAGACATGGGCGCAGACGATAATAGATAGTCTTGATGACAGTGTTATGGTTGTGGACGTTTCTGACGGAATAACACTTGAAAGAGAAGAAGACTATTTTGTAGATGAATTAGAGGAACATGGTGAGGATGGGCATGATGAGGATGCGCATGAGCATAACGAGGACGAGCATGAGGAAGAAGCTGCGCATGAGCATGACGAGGACGAACATGAGGAAGCTGCACATGGACATGAAGATGAGCACGATGAAGAAGCTGCACATGAGCATGAGGATGAAGAGCAACATACTTCTCACTCGCATGCCGGACATACGCATGAATATGACCCACATATCTGGACGTCACCGGTCTATGCCATGCAGATGGTAGAAAATATAGTGGATGCACTTGTGTCGGAGGATCCTCAGCATGAGTCGGAATACAGGCAGAGAGCGGATGAGTATATAGCCAAGCTTAAGGAGGTTGATTCTGCTTTCAGGCAGGTCGGGGAGACTGCACAGCATAGGACAATATTTTTTGGCGGACGTTTTGCGATGACATATTTTGTGAGAGAGTATGGTTTTGCTTGTGTCAGTGCTTACCATGACTGTTCAGCTGAGTCTGAGCCGTCTATAAGCAGTGTCATGAAAATGATTGATGAGATAAAGGCAAGCGGCGCAAAGGCTGTATTTTATGAGGAGCTTGTCGACCCGAAGGTTGCAAGAACTATAGCTGAGGAGACGCAGGTTAAGCTGTTGTTACTCCACTCGGCGCACAATGTCAGCAGGGAAGAGTATGAAAACGGTGTGACGTATCTTGATATAATGTGGCAGAATGTAAAAAATCTTGAGGAGGGACTTAACTGATGGCACAGCTTAGATGTGAGAATATAAGTGTCGGGTATGAGGACGGAATAGTAGTTTCCGATGTAAGCTTTGAGCTGGACAGAGGAGACTATGTGTGTATAGTGGGAGAGAATGGAGCCGGAAAGAGCAGCCTTTTAAAAGGAATACTCGGACTGGCTAAGATACAGAGCGGAAAAATTGAGTATGGGGATGGGATAGGCAGGTCTGATGTCGGATATCTTCCGCAGCAGAAGGACTACCAGAAGAATTTCCCGGCGACTGTGAAAGAGGTTGTCATGTCGGGATTTTTAAATAAGATGGGGCTTAGACCATATTACAATAAGGCTGAAAAGAAGAAAGCAATGGACATATTAAGTGATTTTGGGATGGCTGATTATGTGAAGGCACCTTTTGGAAGTCTTTCAGGAGGACAGAAGCAGAGAGTGCTTCTTGCCAGAGCACTCTGTGCAACGGATAAGCTCCTGCTCCTTGACGAGCCGACAACGGGACTTGATCCGGTGGCAACGGAAGAGCTTTATGAGCTCTTAAAAAGGCTGAACCGCGAGAAAAAGACAACAATCCTGATGGTGTCGCATGACCTCAATAAAGCTGTATCAGATGCGGGGCTTATTCTTCATGTTAATAAGCGCTCAGGCTGTGGTTATTTCGGGCCTGCTGACAAGTATCTTGACAGTGATGCTGCAAGGCATTTTTTAGGACTTGACTATAAAAATAATAAAAATAATAGTGAAACAGTTCAAAATGGGAACAACAATAATAAAGAGAAGAATCCTTTGGATAAAGTGAAGAAAGGGGAACGCTATGTTTGATACATTGAAGCTTTTATTTTCATATGATTTTATAGTGCGTGCAATGATTGCAGGCGGACTTGTCGCATTGTGCTGTGCGCTGCTTGGTGTAAGCCTTGTTCTTAAGAGATTTTCAATGATTGGTGACGGATTGTCACATGTCGGATTTGGAGCATTGTCTGTAGCAGCTGTGATGAATGTTGCACCGCTTGCCATAGCTGTTCCGGTTGTTATAATAGCAGCCTTCTTTATATTGAAGCTTGGCAAGGACAGCAAGGTTCAGTCGGATTCTGCCATTGCACTTGTGTCATCGGTTGCAATAGCGATTGGTGTGACAGTGACATCGCTTAGCGGCGGACTTAATACGGATGTGTACAGCTATATGTTTGGAAGTATACTTGCGATGAGCAAAACAGATGTGTATATCAGTGCGGTGCTTTCAGTGGTTGTCCTCATATTGTTCTTTGTGTTCTACCATAAGATATTCGCTATCACTTTTGACAGCGATTTTGCGAAAGCGACAGGTGTTAAGGCAGAGTTTTACAATATGCTTATAGCTGTGCTCACAGCGCTGACAATAGTTGTCGGAATGAGAATTATGGGTACAATGCTTATATCGAGTCTTATTATATTCCCGACACTCTCGGCGAGTGCTGTCGTCAAGGGCTTTAGAAAGGTTGTTATTATCTCAGGTATTGTTTCCGTTGTATGCTTTTTTGCCGGCTTATACAGTTCATACAGTTTTAATCTCCCGGTGGGTGCCAGCATAGTGCTTGCAAATTTTGTGGTTTTTAGTATACTTATGATTGTGGGGAAAATTTTACGCAGGTAATTTTTTGATGCGTATATCACAAATATATAATGTATATATGGAGAGGAATATGAACATTTACGAGGCTGCACAAAAGTATAATCCGGAAAAATATGCGAGGGCATGCTGTGATACAATGATGAGAAAGTTTGAAGCACAGAAGCTTCCGCCGGAGGGAAGATTTCACTATCATCAGGGAGTTTTTTTAAGTGGAATGTATAGGACGTATGTTTTGACCGGTGATGAGAAATACTATAACTATATAAAGGCTTGGGTTGATTCCACTATTGATGAGAAGGGCAATATCAAGCTGTACGATAAAGGACAGATGGATGACATTGAGCCGGGTGTGCTTTTATATCCTATATATGAGAGAACCGGTGATATGAGATATAAGAAGGCACTCGATACGCTCATTTTGGATATGGAGAGCTATCCTCGCAACGAGGACGGCGGTTACTGGCATAAAGCATGGTGTGAGGGTGAGATGTGGCTTGACGGTCTGTACATGGGAGGGCCGATTACAGCACACTATGGAAGTGCTTTTGAGAAGCCTGAATGGTTCGATATGGTTGCTAAGCAGGTCAAGCTTATGAAAGAGCATACGCAGGATAAGACTACAGGTCTGTGGAGACATGCATGGGATATTAATAAGAAGGCCGTGTGGGCTGATCCTGTTACAGGACAGTCGCCTGAATTCTGGGGAAGAAGTCTTGGCTGGGTTCCTATGGCTATTCTTGATGATTTGAGATATATCCCTGAGTATCACAAGGATTATGATGAACTTGTAAATATTATGAGAGAGCTTTTAGAAAATATATGCCGTTACCAGTCTGATGAAGGACGCTGGTATCAGGTCGTCGATAAGGGTGGTCAGAAGGGCAACTGGCTTGAAAATTCATGCAGCTGTCTTTTTGTCGCTGCGATATGCAGAGCAGTGAAGAAGGGCTTTCTGCCGGAGAGCTATCTTGATATTGCAGCTAAAGGCTATGCAGCAGTCAATGACTCACTAACATGGCGTGGTGATGACCTCATAATAGGTAATATATGCATCGGAACAGGTGTCGGAGATTATGAATTTTATTGTGCAAGACCGACCTGTGAGAATGACCTTCACGGCAGCGGTGCTTATCTTCTTATGTGTGCCGCAGTGTTAGATGCAGTGAGACAATAGCTTATAAGCATGCTGCTCTTATATATAAGGAGGTTTTGCTACGGAGCGCATTTATGTTGCAATCGATTTAAAATCCTTTTATGCGTCTGTGGAATGCATGGAGCGTCATCTTGACCCTCTGACTACGAATCTTGTTGTCGCAGACGCAAGCAGAACAGAAAAGACAATATGCCTTGCCGTCTCTCCATCCCTTAAGGCTTATGGGATACCGGGGAGGGCAAGGCTTTTTGAGGTTGTGCAGAGAATGCGTGAAGTAAACCGCGACAGAGCATCGAAGTTGAAAAGAGGAGAGCGGTTTATCGGTGAATCTGTTTTTGCATCGGAGCTTGCAGCTAACCCGTACCTTAGAGCCGGATATATTGCGGCACCGCCGAGGATGGCTTATTATATGGAATACAGTACAAGAATATACAGGATATATCTTCGCTGTATTGCGCCTGAGGACATACATGTATATTCCATTGACGAAGTTATGATTGACATTACAGAGTATATGAAGATGTATAAGCTCACGGCGAGAGAGCTTACAACCAAGCTTATACGTGAGATTAAGGCGGAGACGGGAATTACGGCTACAGCAGGGATTGGAACGAATCTGTATCTTTGTAAGGCTGCCATGGATATAGTTGCAAAGCATGCATTGCCGGATGAGGATGGTGTGAGAATAGCGGAGCTTGACGAGAAAAGCTACAGGCATCTTCTGTGGGGACATAAACCCCTCACGGATTTTTGGAGAGTGGGACGAGGTTATGCAAAGAAGCTTAATGAGTATGGGATGTATACTATGGGTGATGTTGCGCGCTGTTCCATAGGGAAAAAGGACGATTATTATAATGAAGATTTGCTCTATAAGCTGTTCGGAGTGAATGCAGAGCTTCTTATAGATCATTCGTGGGGATATGAGTCATGTACGATGGCAGATATAAAGGCTTACAGATCTGAGACTAACAGCATCAGTGAAGGACAGGTGTTATCCTGTCCGTATACGGCACAAAAAGCCAGACTTATCGTTAAGGAGATGACAGACGGTCTTGTACTTGGACTGGTTGACAAGCATCTTATCACCAACCAGCTTGTATTGACTATAGGGTATGATGTGGAGAATCTTACCAATCCTGAGATTGCTAAAAAATATAAAGGTGAGATTGTATTAGACGGATATGGAAGACGCATACCAAAGCACGCACACGGAACACATAATCTGCCGCACAGGACTTCATCCACAAGAATCATAGTTGATGGAATGATGGAGCTGTTTGACAGAATTATCAATCCTGACCTTCTTGTCCGCAGGATAACTGTTGTGGCATGTAAAGTGGTCGATGAGAGTCTTGTCGATGACGAGCCTGAGTTCACACAGCTTGATTTGTTTACGGATTATGCTAAGCTTGAACAGGAGAAGGCAGAGGAAAAAAAGAAGCTTGAAAAGGAAAGGCAGATGCAGCAGGCTGTACTTGATATCAAGAAAAAGTTCGGAAAGAATGCCATATTGAAGGGAATGAATCTGGAGGATGGAGCTACTGCAATATCACGCAACGGACAGATTGGAGGGCATAAGGCATGAATGGGGATGTATTTAAGGGGAAAATTAGTGAGGATTTTTACAAAAATACTGTCAATGATGGCAGGTATGATGATATAATAGATATGGCGCATCACGTTTCAAAGGACAGACCGCATATGTCACAGGCAGACAGAGCGGCGCAGTTCGCACCTTTTGCAGCGCTTACCGGTCACGGCGAAGCCGTGAGAGCAACGCAGGAGCGTGTAAAGCTTGCGATAGACAATGAGATTGAGCGTGAGTATGAGCCGGAATATGCAGAAAGGGAGCTTTTACCGGATGAGTGAAATCAAGCCTGTCAGCACCAAAAATCTCAAATTAAAATCGGCAAGAGCTGCCATGGATTTGTCACAGCAGGAGCTTGCCGAGCTTGTAGGAGTGTCAAGACAGACAATCAACGCTATAGAAAAGGGCGACTATAACCCTACTATAAAGCTTTGCATTGCGATATGTAAGGCACTTGGCAAGACACTTGATCAATTATTCTGGGAGGAGTAGTAGGCTAACAGAAGGTCTACCATTCTTCCGTAGCTTTTAACGCCGTCAGTCTGTGCATTCGCTACAAGATAGGCGTTATTTACGGCATCAGCAACATCAGCAACAGGTGTCTCAAATTTATCCCAATATTTACTGTCATACAGATAATCACGCATGAGCTGTTCGTCCATGCTCTTATAAAGCTCCGTGTAGACGGAAGCGCCGCAGTTCTTATAGACGGAATTAAGGACGTATGAGAGAGCATTTAAAATGCCGCTGTACTGAAAGTTCACATTGTCCGAATTGATGCAGGCAAGATATGCTATAAAGCCGGCTTCATCCTCGCGCATGAATCCTCGAAGATGTGACAGCTCATGGCATATCGTGTCAGCCTTTACATAGTCGGGAACATCATTGTTGTAGTTGGCTTCAATAGTAAATGAGTATACTCCTGTTATAAATTCGTAGGACATTACCTTGGAAAACAGCACAGGCTTAGGCTGTGGATAGTATCCTGCAAGCACCGGATAGATTGTTCCGAGCTTGTTCATTGCTTTTACTGCTTCTTTTTTGGTGTCGGTGTTTTTAAGTGAGAAGATAGCGCCGTACTTGGTTCCGTCTGCGTCATCGGGAACGGAGGCAGTGTCTATATACGGAACAAGAGAATTGGCATTCTCAATAAGTGACTTGCATAAGTCAACAAGTACATCGGTGGACTGCTTGGTTATCTCAAGACCTGAATAGTATGAAAATGGTCTTCTGTGATAATTCACGCCGCAGTTCACGGTAAAAAGTGTAACCACTGTAAATAACAGTGCGAGAACTCCCGCATACATGCTAAAGATTGCTCTGCCGCGTTTTTTTATGATAAGAAATACTGTACGGCACAGTATGAAAATTAACAATATTATTCCTAATATTATAAGAAGCTCATACATCGAGAATGGCACAAGTCCGACAAGCATTCCTACAGTTGCGACAAGCACTTTGTAGATATGGGTTGAATACCATTCAGCAAAGGCGGTGCTGCGCCTTGCAGCAATATTCAAACCTACAGTTATCACAACGAGCGCCGCCATGTATATGATATAGAATTTTTTATGTTTTGCAAAAGGACCTTCAGGCTTTGTGTCAGCTTGTTTTTTCATTGTTATGTAAACCTCCGTAGTTGTCAGTTGATATGCATACTCTTATTATACACGCATTGCATAAAAAAGGGTGTTTTTTTTATGAGATTGATGATTGCAGATGAGCATTATAAAAAAGGAAACTGTATTGTTAAAAAAGCATGGCACAGGGTATAGCATAGTTAAGTATGGCCGATAGAAACACTGTCAGATATAACATAGTCAGACATGACATAGTTAATAATAACATAGTTATAAATAACATAGTTAAATGGTAGTCTAGACAGAAAAAAGGATTTTTGTTAAAATTATAATAATATGATGCTCAAAAGGTATTTTGCAGCTCATTTGATATTCTCGAATTGCTCCGCTGTAAGATAGCTCCTGCAATTCTAAAACATTCGGAATCCGCTGATTTCTCATGTTTTGCGGATTCAAAATTCAAAAGCCTGATCGTGTAGGCATGAACGGTTCTTTTGCTCATGATATCATTATAATAAATAATTACTATTAATATTTACTTGATGGATACCTTGCAGCAGTATAAGCATGCCTTAAATTTTAAAGCCGAGTAATTTATGTAGGAGGCGAAAAAATTGAATGACAGTATTTTAAGAAGCCGCAGAATTCTTATTAAGAGAATAGAAGATGGAAAAGTTGTTGCAGATACGAAGATTATAAGGTTTGATAAGTACAGGAATGTATGCTTTATAGCTGCTGACAGTCTTACAGATAAAGGAAATTATAGTGTTACTGTGCTTATTTTCGGGCCGGATAAGCTGTATGAATATGCGGGTAAAATTGCCGGCGGCGTGATAGCCAACATGGTTACTGTGCTGCTTGGCAGGCACAAGGAGAAGGAAGACAGGCAAAAGCACAGGTATGCGATTTCTACCAAGGGAGTAGTAAGCGAGCTTTGTTTTGGAGACAGGGAAGTTAAGCTTAACAGACCTATGGCTCTGATGACTGTGAATATGAGCTCAAAGGGGATACTTGTGAGAATGGACAGCGGAAGCCTTGAAAAAGGCGACTGCTTTCGAATGTCGATAAGGGTGGATGGAAGAAATCTGACTTTTTTCTGTGTTGTTGTTAGAATACAGAATGATGACATGCTGATTGAGGAGTATGGATGTGAGATAGTTGGAACGCAGTTTGAGGTAGATGCAGAAGGATGATGTGGGCGGATGAAAGAAAATGATTTGAGAGAACTGCCAATTGAATACCTGTGGGAAGGACTTGTGCTCAAGGACAATATCTATGACTATACCGGGGCAACGCTCTTGATTCCGCGTGGGGAGAAGCTTACCGGAGAAAAGCTTAAGAGGCTGTATAACTTCAATAAAGGCGATAAGAATATCATAATACATGAGAGTGCGATTTATGATATTTTATCGGATGAACATATATCGCCGGAGAAGAGACGTGAGCTGACGGAGAGACTCTCAGGATACACACGTCTAAGTGACAGCGTCGGAGGCATGTTACATTGGGCGGATGTAAAGCTTGAGACGGATGAATTACATAAGTTAGCCGAAAATATCTCGGACAAGCTTGTCGAGATTGACTTGATAACGATACTTTCATGCATCAATTTTCCAAGACCTATGGACGAGGGACTTCAGAGACATTCACTTAATGTATCATTTATGAATGGCATGATCGGAAAATGGCTTAATTTGCCGGATGAAGACGTGAGAGTGCTTGTACTTGCAGGATTGCTGCATGACATTGGCAAGACAAAAATACCTGAAGAGATAGTTAATGCTCCGCGAAGGCTTACCAAAGAGGAATTCAGTGTTATGAAAAGACACCCGGTATTTTCAGATGAGATGCTCGGAGACCAGTTCGGGGATGCAGTGCGGGATGCAGCAAGGCACCACCATGAGAAGCTTACGGGAGACGGATATCCTGACGGATTAAAGGGCGATGAGATTTCACTTTTTACGAGGATAACGTCACTGTCCGATATATATGATGCGATGGTTTCAAAGCGCAGCTACAAGGAGGCAAATCTTCCGTTTGGCGTATTTGACATGCTGTACAGGGACGAATTTAAAGGCTTAGACAGGAAGCTTGTCATGCTCTTTTTAAAGAATATACGCAGGCAGTACATAGCCAAAAAGGTTCTGATGTCTGACGGAAAGATAGGTTTTATCAAGTATATTCCTATAAATGATGCAAGTCATCCTATCGTAGAGCAGGGTGACAGGCTTGAACAGACAAGCGATGGATGGTTCTGCAAAGAGATTCTTACAATATAAAGCTTCGGGAATTTTGTCTGTTTTATTGCGGCTATCTTAAATATTGTTACCATCCACAAAAAAATATTAACCGAGATTAGAGAATTGCTTTATCCTTTTAATAGAAAAATTAACATTTTTCGAACCTGGTAAAAGATGGCAAAGAATTGAATATGCAATTAAGACAAAAATATAAAATATTAGTAAATGTGCTTTATAAGATAACACTTGTAAAGCACATTTTTTTGATTTACGCGCGAAATAAACTTCTATATTGTATGATTTAAATGATATATATTTGATTATAAACGAATATAATCTGATAATATTATATAAAAATATAAATTAATAAATAATCTTACAATTTAAATAAAAAAATATTTACATAGAAGCCAAAAAAGTGTATATTAAGTACAAGTTTTTACAAGGCATATTGTGATGACGAGGAATGGAGGACAGATGTATGAGCAATGTATGTGAAGTGAAGCCGTCAATATACAGCCCGGATTTTGAGCATGATAACTGTGGTATCGGTGCTATAGTCAACATCAAGGGTGTCAAGACACATCAGGTTGTTGAGAATGCTCTCAGGATTGTCGAGAATCTTGAGCACCGTGCAGGTAAGGATGCCGAAGGCAAGACCGGTGACGGTGTAGGTATTCTTTTGCAGATATCCCACAAGTTCTTTTCAAAGGTGGCTAAGTCACTTGGGATTAATATTGGCGGGGAGAGAGAGTATGGCGTGGGAATGTTCTTCTTCCCTCAGGATGAATTTAAGCGCAATCAGGCTAAGAAGATGTTCGAGATTATAACCCAGAAGGAAGGACTTGAATTTTTGGGATGGAGAGAGGTTCCTACCAATCCTGATGTGTTGGGCTCTAAGGCAATAGCCTGTATGCCAAGCATATGGCAGTGTTTTATAAAGAAGCCGGTAAGAATGGCAAAGGGACTTGATTTTGACAGAAGGCTCTATGTTGTAAGAAGAGTGTTCGAGCAGAGTAATGACAATACTTATGTCGCATCCTTGTCAAGCAGAACGATAGTGTATAAAGGTATGTTCCTTGTGGGACAGCTCAGAACATTCTTTGATGACCTTAACAGCCCTGATTATGAGACGGCGATAGCGACAGTACATTCGCGTTTCAGCACTAACACAAACCCAAGCTGGCAGAGAGCTCATCCTAACAGAATAATAGTACATAATGGTGAGATTAATACTATCCGCGGAAATGCAGATAAGATGCATGCGCGAGAGGAATCGATGGAGACTAAGTATTTTGAAGGTGAGATGAGCAAGGTAACTCCTATTGTTAATCAGGAGGGCTCGGACTCGGCGATGCTTGATAACACTCTTGAGTTCCTTATGATGAGCGGTCTTGAACTTCCGCTCGCCGTAATGATTCTCATTCCGGAGCCATGGATGAACAATCATAGCATGAGCCAGAAGAAGAAAGACTTCTATGAGTATCATGCAACAATGATGGAGCCTTGGGACGGTCCGGCATCAATTCTATTCTCTGATGGTGATATCATGGGAGCGGTTCTTGACAGAAACGGACTTCGTCCATCACGTTACTATATAACAAACGATGACCAGCTTATCCTCTCATCGGAAGTCGGAGTTCTTGACATTCCTACATTCAATATCAAGGTTAAGGAAAGATTAAGACCGGGCAAGATGCTTCTTGTTGACACTGTAAAAGGTGAAGTCATCGATGATGACGAGCTTAAGGAAAAATATGCTTCAAAGCGTCCTTACGGCGAATGGCTTGACAGCAATCTTGTAATGCTTAAGGATTTAAAAATTCCTAACCAGAGAGTGGAGGAGTACTCTAAGGAAGAGCGTGCGAAATTGCAGAAGGCATTCGGTTACACATATGAGGATTTCAAGACATCAATCCTTCCTATGGCACTTGGCGGAGCTGAGCCGATAGCAGCCATGGGAGCAGATACACCGCTTGCAGCGCTTTCAACTAAGACTGTTCCGCTGTTTAACTATTTTAAGCAGCTTTTTGCACAGGTTACGAATCCTCCTATTGATGCTCTCAGAGAGAAGATTGTCACATCGACAACAATGTATCTTGGAGCGGACGGAAATATTCTTGAAGAGACAGCGAGAAACTGTCAAGTACTTAGAGTCAACAATCCTATTCTTACTAATACGGATTTGCTCAAGATTAAGAATATGAAGCAGGAAGGCTTTAAGGTTGCAGTTCTTCCTATAATATATTATAAGAATACATCGATGGAGAAAGCAATCGACCGTCTTTTTGTTGAAGCTGACAGACATTACCGTGAAGGTGTCAACATATTCATTCTCTCCGACAGAGGAGTGGATGAGAACCATGTAGCAATTCCGTCTCTGCTTGCAGTATCGGCAATGCAGGATTATCTTGTAAGAACCAAGAAAAGAACCAAGGTTTCGGTTATTCTTGAGTCCGGTGAGCCTAGAGAGGTTCATCACTTTGCGACACTTCTCGGATTCGGTGCGAGTGCAGTCAACCCATATCTTGCGCTTGACAGCATAAGGGAGCTTATAGACCTTAGAATGCTCGACAAGGATTACTATGCGGCAGTCGATGACTATAACAAGGCTGTGCTCAGCGGTATTGTAAAGATTGCATCTAAGATGGGTATTTCTACAATACAGTCATATCAGGGCTCTAAGATTTTTGAGGCAATTGGTATTGATAAGAGCGTTATGGACAAGTATTTTACCAATACAGTGAGCCGTGTAGGTGGAATTACACTTAAGGATATCGAAAATGATATAAATGCAAACCATGACCGCGCTTATGACCCGCTTGGACTTCAGACAGATACAACCTTTGACAGTGCAGGAAGCCACAAGTTCAGAAGTGGCAAGGAGGAGCACCTTTACAATCCTCAGACAATCCATCTTCTTCAGCTTGCCACAAGAAACGGAGATTATGCTGCATTTAAGGAATATTCAAAGCTTATCAATGAGGAGCTTGAGCCTATTAATTTAAGAGGGCTTATGGATTTTAAATATCCTGAGAAGGGAATTTCCATTGACGAGGTTGAGAGCGTTGACTCTATTGTAAGACGTTTCAAGACCGGTGCGATGTCATACGGCTCCATCTCGCAGGAGGCACATGAAGCAATGGCTATTGCCATGAATACACTTCATGGAAAATCCAATTCAGGTGAAGGCGGAGAGGATATAGAGAGATTAACAATAGGTCCGGACGGACTTAACCGCTGCTCAGCAATCAAGCAGGTAGCGTCAGGACGTTTTGGAGTAACATCAAGGTATCTTGTGAGTGCCGATGAGATTCAGATTAAGATGGCACAGGGAGCAAAGCCAGGCGAAGGCGGACATCTTCCGGGAGGAAAGGTCTATCCTTGGATAGCTAAGACAAGACATTCAACCCCGGGTGTAGGTCTTATCTCACCGCCGCCTCATCATGATATCTATTCAATCGAGGATTTAGCGCAGCTTATATATGACCTTAAGAATGCCAATAAGAAGGCGAGAATATCCGTAAAGCTTGTATCTGAGGCAGGTGTTGGAACAGTTGCCGCAGGTGTAGCAAAAGCCGGAGCACAGGTTATACTTGTATCAGGCTATGACGGAGGTACAGGTGCGGCGCCGAGAAGCTCAATTCACAATGCAGGACTTCCTTGGGAGCTTGGACTTGCAGAGACACATCAGACACTCATAATGAACGGACTTAGAAATAAGGTTGTTGTTGAGACGGATGGTAAGCTTATGACAGGACGTGATGTTGCGATAGCATGTCTTCTCGGAGCTGAGGAGTTCGGCTTTGCAACTGCACCGCTTGTAACTCTAGGCTGTGTAATGATGAGAGTATGTAATCTTGATACATGCCCTGTAGGTGTTGCAACACAGAATCCGGAGCTTAGAAAGAAATTTACGGGAAAGCCTGAATATGTAATGAATTTTATGAGATTTGTTGCACAGGAGCTCCGTGAATATATGGCTAAGCTCGGCTTTAAGACTATAGATGAGATGGTTGGAAGAACTGATATGCTTTTCCAGGCTAAGGACGGAAGCGGAGCAAAGAAAGGAAAGATTGACCTTTCTGTAATCCTAGACAATCCATATGCAGGCAAGGTGAAAATCGATTATCTTCACAAGAATGTATTTAATTTTGAGCTTGAAAAGACACTCGATGAAAAGGTTCTTATAAAGAAGCTTGGACCTGCACTTGAAAAAAAGCAGAAGAGAAGCATAGAGATAGATGTAAAGAACACTGACCGTTCATTCGGTACTATGTTCGGCTCTGAGATTACAAGAATGTACGATGATACACTTGCGGAGGACACATTTACAATTATGTGCCATGGTGCAGGTGGACAGAGCTTCGGAGCTTTCATTCCTAAGGGGCTTACGATGTGCCTTGAAGGTGACAGCAACGATTATTTCGGAAAAGGTCTTTCCGGCGGTAAGCTTGTGGTATATCCTCCGACAGGTTCTAGATTTAAGCAGGATGAAAATATTATTATCGGAAATGTAGCACTATACGGTGCTACAAGCGGTGAGGCTTATATAAACGGTGTTGCCGGTGAACGTTTCTGCGTTCGTAACTCAGGTGCTAAGGCGGTTGTCGAAGGTGTTGGCGACCATGGCTGTGAGTACATGACAGGAGGACGGGTTGTTGTTCTTGGAAATACAGGAAAGAACTTTGCGGCGGGCATGAGCGGCGGTATAGCATATGTGCTTGATGAGGACAGCAGTCTTTATAAAAAGCTTAATAAGGAGCTTGTATCAACAGAAGAAGTCACAGACAAGTATGATGTCTTAGAGCTTAAGGAAATGATACAGCAGCATGTTGCTTATACTAACTCTGTAAAAGGCAAGCAGATTCTTGACAACTTTGGGGATTATCTTCCTAAGTTCAAGAAGATTGTACCTCACGATTATAAGAGAATGATGCAGAAGATTGTTCAGATGGAAGAGAAGGGTCTTTCAAGTGAGCAGGCACAGATTGAAGCATTTTATGCCAACAAAGCAGCGAAGTAAGGAGGGAAATTCATGGGAAAGCCGACAGGATTTATTGATTATGAGAGAGTTGACAGCGAGGCTGTCAAGCCAAAGAACAGAATTAAGAATTTCAATGAGTTTCACACTCCGCTCACTATAGAAGAGCAGAGACAGCAGGCAGCGCGCTGCATGGACTGCGGCGTACCGTTCTGCCAGTCGGGAAAGGTGTTAAAGGGGATGGTGTCAGGCTGTCCTCTCAACAACCTCATTCCTGAGTGGAACGATCTTCTCTACAGTGGAAATCTTCACAGAGCATATAACAGGCTTGCAAAGACGAGCAATTTTCCGGAATTCACATCGAGAGTATGTCCGGCATTATGTGAGGCAGCATGTACCTGCGGGCTCAACGGTTCACCTGTGACGACTAAGGAGAACGAGAAGACAATAATTGAGAATGCTTTTGAGCAGGGCTATGTTGCACCTAATCCGCCGGAAGTGAGAACAGGCAAGAAGGTCGCAGTCATTGGTTCAGGCCCTGCGGGACTTGCAACGGCAGACTTGCTAAACAAGCGTGGTCATAAGGTGACAGTCTATGAGCGTGCAGACAGAGTCGGAGGCCTCCTACGCTATGGCATTCCTAATATGAAGCTTGAAAAGCATATCATTGACAGAAGAATCAATATTATGGAAGCGGACGGAATTGAGTTCGTGACCAATGCAAATGTTGGTGACAATGTAAAAGCAGTTAAGATACTTAAGGATTATGATGCGGTTGTGCTCTGCTGCGGTGCGGCAAATCCAAGGGATATAAATGCTCCGGGAAGGGATGCACAGGGAATATACTTTGCAGTGGATTATCTTACATCAGTGACAAAGAGCCTGCTTGATTCTAACTTTGCTGACAGGAAGTATATTGACGCAAAAGGAAAGAGGGTCGTTGTCATCGGTGGCGGTGACACGGGAAATGACTGCGTGGGAACTTCAATACGTCTTGGATGTGCATCGGTTGTACAGCTTGAGATGATGCCAAAGCTGCCTGACACAAGATCTGAGAATAATCCATGGCCACAGTGGCCGAGAGTCTGCAAGACAGACTATGGTCAGGAAGAGGCTATTGCAGTGTTCGGAAAAGACCCAAGATTATACCAGACGACAGTTAAGGAGTTTATAAAGGATAAGAATGGAAAGCTGTGTAAAGTAAAATGTGTTAAGCTTGAGTCAAAGAAGGACGAAAAGACAGGGCGCATGATGATGGCAGAGGTTGCAGGAAGTGAGTTCGAGCTTGAAGCAGATCTCGTACTCATCGCAGCCGGTTTCCTCGGTTCGCAGAAGTATGTATCGGATGCTTTCGGAGTTGCACTCAACGCAAGAACCAATGTTGACACTGCACCGGGCAGACATGCGACAAATGTTGATAAGGTATTTACCGCCGGAGATATGCACAGAGGACAGTCACTTGTAGTATGGGCTATCCGTGAAGGACGCGATGCGGCAAAGGAAGTTGATGAATATCTTATGGGATATACAAACCTTCAATAATACAGCTAGTGAGGAAGGGGAAGGAATAGAGCACATGACAACTCGGTGTCGGATAGGTTAAAATATTTGCTGTCCATAACATAATCATAATTTGAATATGTCTATGGCTGTTAGTGGATCGAAAATGATATCTAAAAAAGCTGTGGTTTTCGGATAAATTTATGTCCGATAAACTACAGCTTTTTTAGATAATATGGTTCGGGCGTCAAAACATGTCAAAAGCAGCATGGATGCATCAGAGTCTTTAGAACATCCTGCTTCGGACAACGAAGAGGTATGCATAAATATAACTTGTTATACACTCATAGGACTAATTTGGCATGTTTTGACACCCGAACCATAGAATCTTAATTCTTCTTCGATATTATTACTCTAGCACCATATCATAGTAGTCGAAGGTTCTTAAAAATGTAAATCCGATTTTCATGTAAGCATGAATTGCAGGCGTATTATTGCCGGCAACCTGTAAAAGAAGCTTTTTTTGCGGAAAATCCAAGGCAATATAGTTGATTAGCATTCCAGCATATCCTTTACCGCGGTATTTCGGAACTGTAAATACGTCAGAAATGTTGACATAATCACTGCATTCATGGACGCAGCAACGACATTTTCTTGTATAACGGTAATCAAGCCGGTATAAGTATCTCGGTGGAGCAGAATCCGGCTGGCATAAGACAGATATAGGATATTGTGATGGGGAGTATCTTTCACTCGGAGTGACACGTCTAAACTCTTTTTCATTGCCTTTGTATTGTTCGTCAAGCTCATTATAAGGCTTTCTTGTCATAAAATGTTCACTGTGAGAATAATCAAAGCCACAGTTGTTTGCAAAATGTTCATCAGTTCCGACAAGCGTGACAGATGTGGTAAAGGTTTTGCTGTTGTCAATAGTAAGAAGCATCTGTTTTACGAGCATGCTGCCAAGACCATGCCTTCTGTATGCCGGGTCGATAAGCACAGACAATTCATGACAGGAAGTATTATTGATGATGATAGAATATGAGAAAGCACTGCAATAGCCTATGATATCGTGAGTTTGATTGAAGATATAAAAGGTTAATGTATTTTTATCTTTGAAAAGTTCAAGCCCGGTATTGTTAAGAAGCGGCGGTTCATAGTCGGACTTTATAATATCCGGTTCAGAATCATAATCTATATATGGTTCGTAGTCATAATTTGCTTCGTGAGAACATTTTTTATAGAAGGATTCGATTGTCGTAAAAGATATTTTTTCGGGATTTTGCATGTATTCCTCCAATCAGCCGGGTTATAGCGTAAGGTTGTCTTGTTTTTATCGTAAAATTAATGTATATTATTTGTTGGGTCAAAATATATTATGACTTAGCAACTACACATTATAATTAAAATTCCGGGAGGATGCAATGGCAAATAAAGTTTTAAAAAGAAGTGAGACAGATAAGAACTATACATGGAGATTAGAGGATATATATCCGGATACTGATGCGTGGAGAGCGGAATATGCCGAAGCGGTGAAGGTGGCAGAGGAGATTGAAAGCTATAAAGGAAAGATAGGAGGCAGCAGTGCTGATATGCTTGCAGTGTTCAAGCTTGAAGATAAGCTTAATAATCTGCTTGACCGCATCTACTGCTATGCACATCAGTTATATGACCAGGATACGACTAATGCCGAGTCACAGGCACTTTCGGGTGAAGCAGAGAATATCATGGTTAAGTCAGGAGAGATGACATCATTTGTAAATCCTGAGATGCTTACGATAGATGATGCCGTTGTTGAGAAATATATGTCTGAGTGTGAGGAGCTTAAGCTCTACGCTAAGAAGTGGGAGTATATTTCAAGAAAGAAACCGCATGTACTTTCACTTGACATGGAAGCTGTCTTAGCTTCGGCTGATGATGTTCTTGGCGGACCTAAAAAGGTATTCGGAATGTTCAATAATGCTGATGTCAAGTTTGGAACAATAAAGGATGAGAACGGTGAGGATGTCACATTGACACATGGCCGTTACGGAATATTTATAAGGAGCAATGACAAAGGAGTGCGCAAGGAGGCTTTTAAGACTCTGCATGGTGCATTTAAGAATTTCGAGAATACTATTGCCGCTAACTATGAATCACTTGTAAAGGGTGACATTTTTTCAGCAAAGGTAAGAAAATATAATTCAAGCATAGAATCATATCTTTTTGACGGAAATATTCCGCTATCAGTCTATGACAATCTTATAGATACAATACATGAGGGACTTCCTCTTATGCACCGCTATGTCAAGCTTCGCAAGAAGGCTCTCGGCATGGACGAGCTTCATATGTATGATGTGTATACACCTATGGTTAAGGATTTTGACATGCACATCACATTTGAGGAGGCAAAGGAAATAGTAAAGAAGGGTGTCGCACCTCTTGGAAAGGATTATATCGCACTTCTTGACAAAGGCTTTAACGGCGGCTGGATTGATGTGTATGAGAATGAAGGAAAGAGAAGCGGTGCTTATTCATGGGGCCCGAACGGTGTTCATCCTTATGTCCTTTTAAATCATCAGGACAACTTAGATTCTATGTTCACTCTTGCACATGAGATGGGACATGCTCTTCACAGCTATAAGTCTAATTCGACACAGCCGCTTGTATATGCAGCATACAGAATTTTTGTCGCAGAAGTTGCGTCAACATGTAACGAAGCACTTCTTAACTTCTATCTTATTGATAATGCAAAGGACAAGACAGAGAAGGCATACCTTATAAATCATTTTCTTGACAGCTTCAAGGGAACAGTATACCGCCAGACAATGTTTGCCGAATTTGAGAAGAAGGCGCATGAGATGGCAGAGGCAGGAAACAGCTTAACAGCAAAGGCACTCAATGAGATGTACTATGACCTTAATAAGCAGTACTTCGGACCTGATATGGTTGTTGACCGTGATATTGAGATTGAGTGGGCAAGAATCCCTCATTTCTATACACCATTCTATGTATATCAGTATGCTACAGGTTTCTCAGCAGCAGTTGCGATAGCATCTATGATACGCAAGGAAGGTCAGCCGGCTGTTGACCGTTACATGAAATTCCTATCAAGCGGCGGTTCTGACTACCCAATCGAGCTTCTTAAGATTGCAGGCGTTGATATGTCTAAGCCTGATGCAATCAAGACAGGTCTTGATGTATTTGCCGGACTCCTTGACGAGATGGAAGAGTTGCTAGCTTAATGGCGTAGAAAGATGCATAATAGCTGACAGCATGAAACTTGATTTAGCTGTTAGTCATTCTAAAAAGATGTTAATTAATTAAAATAAGGTGTCAAAATGTATTACACTATTTTATTTATGTATAAGTACATATAAAAATGTATTTATATAAATGTGTAAGAACATTTTGGCACCTTATTTTATGCTTTAAAAACAGTGTTTCAAATATGCTAAGAGAGCGTTAAGGCTTCAAATGTCAAAGATGTAAGTCTTGTAATGACTGCGGGAGCTTTTTGACCTTTTGCCCTTGATATCATGTAAATAAAATAATACTAAGGAACGCTTTTGGAACGTCAGTGTCCTAAGAGTGGAACATACTGTATATATAATGCATGAATAGATGCTCCGGAATGAGGGCATATATTAAGGAGGATTTTAAAATGTATTTTGATGCTATTGCAAGAACTGTTGCGGAACGTACAGGATGTGATGTCTCTGCTGTTAAGCCGGAGAGCAGATTTGTTGACCTTGGAATTGACTCACTTGATACGGTTGAGTTATTAATGAGTCTTGAGGATGAGCTTGGCATTGAGATAGAGCTGGATGAAAAGGTTGAGACAGTTGACGAGCTTGACAGATTCATCCAAAGCAAGCAGGGCTAAGCTATGATAAGAACACAGATTAATGAAATGCTGGGTATTAAATACCCGGTATTTCAAGGTGGAATGGCTTGGATAGCTGATGGAAGTCTTGCGGCGGCAGTGTCTAAGAGTGGTGGTCTTGGTATAATTGCTGCCGGAAATGCTCCGGCGGATTATGTGGTTGAACAGATACATATTGCAAGAAAGCTTACAGATATGCCGATAGGAGTGAATATTATGCTTCTCAGCCCTTTTGCAGATGAGGTTGCAAAGGCTGTCATAGATGAAAAAGTTGAAGTGGTTACGACAGGTGCCGGAAACCCATCAAAATATATAAAGGAATGGTTAGATGCCGGAATAAAAGTAATACCTGTTGTCGCATCAGTAGCTATGGCGAAGCTTATGACAAGACTTGGAGCTTCGGCACTTATTGCAGAGGGCGGTGAGAGCGGCGGACATGTAGGAGAGCTTACAACAATGGTGCTCGTTCCGCAGATATGTGATGCAACAACACTTCCGGTTATTGCAGCCGGTGGAATAGCAGATGGAAGAGGAGCAGCTGCGGCATTTATGCTTGGTGCGCAGGGAATCCAAATGGGAACGCGGTTTCTGAGTGCAGTTGAATGTAACATTCATCCGGTGTATAAGGAGAAAATCCTAAAGGCGACAGACCTGTGCACGATGGTTACAGGCAGGCGCCTTGGACATCCGGTGAGGAGTCTTAGAACTCAGTTTGCAAGAGATTATTCAAAAGCAGAATATGCAGGTATGCCTGATGATGAACTTGAAGCTCTTGCGGTTGGAAAATTAAGGCTTGCAGTCAAGGAGGGCGATGAGAAGAAGGGCTGCTTTTTGTCAGGACAGATTGCAGCGCTTGTAAAGAAAGAGCAGCCGGCGGCACAGATTGTAAAGGAAGTAATTGAGGGAGCTGAGCAGATTTTAAGAAGTGCTGCAAAGTACATTATATAGTTCGGTATTAGCAGACATATCTGTTATAAGAGTATATTTTAAGGAAATCAGATTAATTATGAAGTTGAGGAATGCTTCAAAGAGAGGTTGAAAATGCTTAAAGGTAAAACTGCTGTAATAACTGGAGCATCAAGAGGGATTGGAGCTGCCATTGCAGGAAAACTTGCATCCTGCGGCGCAGATATTGCCGTGATATATGCAGGAAATGAGGCGGCAGCGGATGCGGTATGTGCCAAATGCAGGGAAGATTATGGCGTGAAGGCAGTGGCATATCGGTGCGATGTTTCTGATTATGTACAGGTAAAAGACATTGTCGCACAGATAAAAAAAGAATTTGGGACAGTGAATATCCTTGTGAATAATGCAGGAATAACAAGGGATGGACTTTTGGCAATGATGAAGGAGGACGACTTTGAACGTGTTTTAGATACGAATCTTAAAGGTGCATTCAATATGATAAAGCATTGTTCGGGTATTTTTATAAAGAACAGGGAAGGCTGCATCGTCAATATATCGAGTGTTTCAGGGATAATGGGCAATGCAGGACAGTGCAATTATGCAGCATCAAAGGCAGGACTTATAGGCCTTACTAAATCAGTCGCAAAGGAATTAGCGCCAAGAGGAATACGCTGCAATGCAGTTGCTCCCGGTTTTATCAAAACTGATATGACAGAAAATCAGATTGAAAATCCGCTGCTTGGAATGATTCCGCTTGGCAGAATGGGAAACCCGCAGGATGTGGCAGAAGCGGTGGCATATCTTGTTAATGCGGATTATGTGACCGGAGAGGTGCTGCGTGTTGATGGCGGAATAGCTATGTGAATATGCTATGTCCGGGTTTTGTGATTTTCAAGGATATGAAGAGAAAGGTAAAAGATATGTGTGGATTAAGACGGGTAGTCGTCACAGGAATGGGTGCAGTAACTCCGGTAGGAAACAATGTAAGGAATACATGGGAGAGCCTTAAAAACGGAAAAAATGGAATAGCTCCAATCACTTTATTCGATACAGATGGTTTTAAGGCAAAACTTGCCGCTGAGGTTAAGGATTTTGATGCAAAGGATTATCTTGAAGTAAATGAGATACTAAGAACTGACAGATACGCCCAGCTTGCAGTTGCAGCAGCGGCACAGGCTGTAGCAGAGAGTGGAATAGAAGGAAAAGTAGAGCCTGAAAGGTTTGCGGTTATGTTCGGAACAGGAATCGGAGGAATAGGAACATTCGAGACTGAACATACAAAGCTGCTTGAGAAAGGACCAAGAAGAGTTTCATCGCTTTTTATACCGATGATGATAGGAAATATGGCAGCAGGAATGATTGCAATCAGGCATGATTGCAGAGGAAGTGCCATGCCTGCGGTGACAGCTTGTGCTTCAGGTTCTAATGCAATAGGAGAAGCCATGAGAATGATACGACATGGTTATGCTGATGCTGTTATAGCCGGCGGTGCGGAAGCGTCAATAACCAAATCAGCTGTGGCAGGCTTTATAAATATGCAGGCACTTTCAACATCTGATAATCCGGACGAGGCTTCACTGCCGTTTGATAGGAGAAGAGGAGGCTTTGTTATCGGGGAAGGCGCAGCAGCACTTGTGCTTGAGGAATACGAACATGCAATAAACAGAGGCGCTAAGATATATGGTGAGGTGTGCGGATATGGTTCAACCTGTGACGCATATCACATTACAGCACCGCACCCGCAGGCGCGTGGCGGAACGCAGGCAATGAAGGAGGCAATGAAGGAGGCAGGGTATGTGGATAGCGATAAAGTCTACATAAATGCACATGGCACAGGAACTCATATGAACGATCTTGTGGAAACTATGGCTGTCAAAAATGCACTAGGAGATGAGGCAGCAGCAGAAGCATACATCAGCTCAACAAAATCAATGACAGGTCATTTGCTAGGTGCAGCCGGTGCGGTAGAAGCACTTGCATGTATTATGGCACTTAACGAGGGCATTATTCCTCCAACGATAAATCTTCTTGAACAGGATGATGAATGTGACTTGAATTATGTTCCGAATAAGGCTGTGAAAGCGGATATAACGCTGGCACTTTCTAATTCGCTTGGATTCGGAGGACATAATGCATGTCTTGCATTCAGAAAGGTGTGAATATGAACGAAGCCGAGATTAGAAAATATGCTGCACTTATGAAGGAGCTTGAGCTTACAGGGTTTGAGCTTACTCATGGAGATAAGACATTGCGTTTAGAGCGGAATGTGGGTGAAAATGTGTCATATATTCCGGTATCAGGTATGCAGCATGCAGCCTGCGAAGATGTGCAGGTTAAGGCAGAAGAAAATGCAGGAGCATCCATAAAGACGAAAGAGGAATCCCCATACATAAGTGTCAGGTCTCCTATGGTGGGTGTGTTCTATGCAGCACCGGCAGAGAATGCCAGCCCTTATGCTGCTGTAGGTGATTGTGTAAAAAAAGGTCAGACACTATGCATTGTCGAGGCTATGAAGCTTATGAATGAAATTACTGCCGAGACAGATGGAATTATATCTCAGATATGTGTATCGGATGGTCAGATGGTTGAATATGGAACGGAGCTGTTCAAAATACAAAAATAATTTAAGTTAAACAGAGCCGTGAATTATGATGCTCTGATATATTTACAGGAAGTATAAGTTTGAGGGAAAATATGGATAAAGATGAGATTATGAATATTCTTCCACACAGGAACAGCATGCTTCTGTTAGATGATGCATATGCCTGTGATGGAACTGCGACAGGACACTACAGGGTAAGAGGAGATGAGTTCTTTCTTGATGGGCATTTTCCGGGAAACCCTGTTGTACCCGGTGTGATTTTGTGTGAAATACTGGCACAGTCAGCATGCGTGCTTATGAAGGATGTCATTGTGGAAGGAAAGCTTCCGGTATACACAGGACTCAATAATGTAAAATTCCGCTCTCCTGTGCGTCCGGGTGATTTGATAGAGACAAAGTGCAGCATAATAAGAGCGAAACACCCATTTTATTTTGCACATGGCACAGTGACGGTTGACGGAAGGCTGTGCGTATTGGCAGATTTTTCATTTGCTATAACAGAAGTGGAGTAGATTATGTTTTCAAAGATTCTAATTGCCAATCGTGGCGAGATAGCTGTCAGGATAATACGTGCATGCAGAGAGATGGGAGTACTCACAGTTTCCGTCTACTCAGAAGCAGACAAAAATGCGCTTCATGTTGCACTTGCAGACCAGAGCGTATGCATAGGAGGTGCTGAGGCATCACAGAGCTATCTGAATGAAAAACAGATAATCAGTGCGGCGATTCTTACAGGAGCACAGGCAATACATCCGGGATATGGTTTTCTTTCTGAAAATGCACATTTTGCAAGGCTGTGCAGAAAAAATGGGCTTGTATTTATAGGTCCTGACCCTGACAGCATGGAGCGGCTTAGCGATAAAGCAGTCCTGAAGGAACTTATAAATGACACAGGGCTTAAAGTTATTCCGGGCAGCAGGGCTGTTGAATCTGTAAGCGATGCGAAGACGGAGGCAGAAAAAATCGGATATCCTGTCATGTTAAAAGCATGTGCAGGTGGCGGTGGAAGAGGAATCCGTCTTATAAGAAATGCGGATGAGCTTGACGAGGCATATATGCAGGCCGTGAGTGAGGCATTAGGAGCATTTGGTGACGGAAGCATGTACCTTGAAAAATACATATATCCGGCAAGGCATGTCGAATTTCAGGTGTTAGCTGATGAATTTCACAATGTTGTATGTCTTGGTGAGAGGGACTGCTCTGTCCAGAGAAGAAATCAAAAGCTCATTGAAGAGACACCTTCGCCTGCTGTTGACAGAAATGACAGGCTGCATATGATACAGCTTATAGCTGATGCAGTCAAAAAGATTGGTTATGTTGGTGCAGGAACACTTGAATTCCTGCTTGACAAAGATAATAATTTTTGGTTTATGGAGATGAATGTAAGGCTTCAGGTGGAACATTGCGTCACTGAGATTTTAACAGGAATTGATATAGTAAAATGGCAGATAAGGATTGCGGCAGGAATTGAATTTAATTTTACACAGAGGGATATAAGGCTTGACGGCTCGGCGATAGAATGCCGTATAAATGCCGGTAATTGCGGAAGGCTTGAAATGCTGCATGTTCCGGGAGGACCTTCAGTACGCTTTGATACATGCCTTGTAGATGGGATGAGTGTATCACCATATTACGATTCACTTCTTGGGAAGCTTATAGTTTATTCAAAGACCAGAGAGGAAGCTATACGAAAGATGAGAGCTTCTCTTTGTGAACTGGTTATTGAGGGAATAAAGACAAATACACAGGAGCAGCTTAGGATTGTGGAGGATGACAGATTTGCATCGGGAAATTATGACCTGACATTCATGGGAAACAGATGAAGCAGTATATAAAATGGGAGGCAGAATGGCACTTATTAATTTTTTAAAGCCGAAGAACAAGCTTGAGGAGGGTGGAAGAAACTGTGCACCTGTTATGCAGGATGAAGGCGAGCCGGAGAAAAAATGTCCTAACTGTCATAGGGAGGTTCCTGTGAGCAGCCTGTATGCCCGGAATATGGTATGCAGCTGTGGATATCATTTTAGAATGAGAGCAAGACAGAGGATAAGGCTTATAACAGATGAAGGAAGCTTTGTCGAGATGTATCAGAATGTAAATGCCGGAAATCCGCTTGAATTTCCGGGCTATGATGAGAAGCTTGACGCAGTGCGCACAGCAAGCTTAGAGACAGAGGCAGTAATATGCGGAGAGGCAAAGATTGGCGGTGTAAATTGCTGTATTTTTGTGATGGAAGCATATTTTATGATGGGAAGCATGGGAAGTGCTGTTGGAGAGAAGCTTACAAGAATATTCGAATATGCTGTATGGAAGCATCTTCCGGTGGTTGGTTTTACTGTTTCCGGCGGAGCTAGAATGCAGGAGGGACTTCTCTCCCTTATGCAGATGGCAAGAGTAAGTGCGGCAGTTAAGCGCCATAGTGATGCCGGACTGTTGTATATTGCAGTGCTTACGGATCCGACAACTGGAGGAGTCACGGCAAGCTTTGCAATGGAAGGGGACATAATCATTGCAGAGCCGGGAGCTACGGTTGGTTTTGCAGGCTCAAGAGTGATAGAACAGACAACAAGAAAGACTCTTCCCCAGGGCTTTCAGAAAGCAGAGTTCGTTTTAGAGCATGGATTTATTGACACAATAGTTGAGAGAAATAATCAGAAAAAGTTCCTTGGAGAGCTTCTTTTGATGCATGGTGGAGTGTAAATTTTATGAATGAAATACCTTATGAGCGTGTGAAAGCTGCGAGAGATAATGGAAGACCGACGGGAACGGATTACATAAAAAATATATTTAAAAATTTTACAGAGTTTCATGGTGACAGATGTTTTGCGGATGATAAAGCAGTGGTCGGAGGGATTGCAAGACTTGAGGGTAAGCCTGTGACTGTGATTGCCATTGAAAAAGGGCACACAGCAAAGGAGCGCAGCTATAGGAATTTTGGCGCACCTCATCCGGAAGGGTATAGAAAAGCACTGCGTCTTATGAAACAGGCGGAGAAGTTTGCAAGACCTGTCATATGTTTTATAGATACATCAGGAGCGTATTGCGGCATTGAGGCGGAAGAGAGAGGGCAGGGACAGGCAATAGCGGAAAATCTTTGTGAAATGTCTACATTGTGTGTGCCGATTATCTCTATTCTTATAGGTGAAGGAGGAAGCGGAGGTGCGCTTGCACTTGCCTACGCCGACAGAGTATGGATGCTTGAAAATGCAGTATATTCTGTTATATCACCGGAGGGATGTGCAAGTATTCTCTGGAAGGATGCAAAGAAAGCCAGGGAAGCGGCGGCAAGTCTTAAGCTTACAGCGGAGGATGCGAAGAATCTCGGCGTAATAGAGAGGATACTTTCCGAGAAGGATATCGGGAAAAAGGAATTCTATGAGCGTATAAAAAGGCTTATTTCAAAAGAGGTTGATATGCTCTCAAACGACCTTGAGCTAGTCAACAGACGTTATGACAGATTTCGCAGCATAGGCATGAATATTGTAAAAAATCAGCCAGCAGTGAGAGGAAAAATATGAGCAGTATATATCAGAATTTTTGTACCGAGATTATGGACGAAAACGGAAATTTGAAAAAAATAACACTTAACTATCCGGAGAATTTTAATTTTGGATATGATGTGGTTGATAAATATGCAGAAATTGCACCTGATAAGAGAGCGATAGTATGGTGCAATGTGGAAAATGAAGAGCATGTATTCAGTTTTCTCGATGTAAAAAGGTATAGCAATAAGATGGCTAATGTATTTAGGGCATCAGGAATAGGAAGAGGGGACAGGGTTATGCTTGTCCTGAAACGCCATTATGAATATTGGTTTGCAGCGGTAGCACTTCATAAATTAGGTGCAGTCATGATACCTGCTACACATATGCTGACGGTTGATGATTTTGTGTATAGAATAAAAGCCTCCAGGATAAAGGCTGTAGTATGTACAGCACAGGATGATGCTGCATGTAATATAAAAGAAGCATTAAGGAAGGCAGGACATAGCGCAAAGCTATGGTGTGTGCAAAAGGATATTGATGGATTTGTTAATCTTACATCAGAAATGGAAAGTGCGTCTGATGTGTTTGAAAGAGTTAATACGAATGTATCAGACCCTATGATGCTCTATTTTACATCCGGGACAACCGGATATCCCAAAGGTGTGATACATGATTTCTCATATCCGTTAGCGCATATTGTGACAGCAAAATACTGGCAGCAGGCACAGGATAATGGTCTGCATTTTACGGTGGCGGAGACAGGCTGGGCAAAAGCTTCATGGGGAAAAATATATGGGCAGTGGCTTGTTGGCAGTGCTGTGATGGTATATGACTTTGATAATTTTGACCCGAAGCAGCTTGTAGCAGTGATTAACCGTTATGGCGTAACTTCATTTTGTGCACCGCCGACAGTGTACAGATATCTTGTCCGCAAAGGAATTGACAGGATGCCGTCATTAAAGCATGCATCAACTGCAGGAGAAATGCTTGCCCCGGAGATATTCAGAAAATTTACGCAGGCGACAGGAATACCGCTTTGCGAAGGTTACGGGCAGACAGAGACAACACTCCTTATGGCGAATTTTATGGGGAGACAGCCAAAGGAGGGGTCGATGGGCACAATTTCACCTTTTTATAATATAGAATTGCGTGACAGGGCGGGAAGAAAAGTTCAGGACGGACAGATTGGTGAGGTTGTCATTATACCGCCTGAGAGCGGAAAGCAGCCGGGAGTATTTACCGGATATCTTGATAATGACGAACAATTTGGATATGTATGGAGAGATGGTGTGTACCATACAGGAGATGCTGCGTACAAGGACAGTGATGGTCTATATTGGTTCCATGGAAGATTTGATGATATCATAAAGACAGGAGGCTTCAGAGTAGGTCCTTATGAGATTGAAAATGTGCTTATGGAGCATCCGGATGTTGTTGAGTGCAGTGTTATAGGTGTTCCGGATAAACTGCGTGGTCAGGCAATAAAGGCGGTGATAGTGCTTGGGCACGGCTGCGAAGCGAATAGAGAAATGGAACTGGAGATAAAAGAATTTTGTAACAGGAGGCTTGCCGAGTACAAGTGGGTCAGGCTTATCGAATTCGTGTCAGAAATGCCTAAGACTATTAGTGGAAAGATAAAAAAGGCTGAGTTAAGAAAAGGGTAGCGTTAAGCACAAAGGGAGTATATAATATTTAAAAATGTATTTTGGAGTATTAGTGTGGGAATGTTTGACATTTTGGATAATATAAGCGGATATCATGAGTATGATTTATCTGATATGGGAAAAATGTGCTTTGTGAGTGACAGTCTGTGCTGCATGACAGGATATTCTAAGGAAGATTTGTGCAATAGAGAAGGCGGATATGCATGGCTTGTCGCTGAATGTGACAGGGAGACATATGAGTTGTTTTTGCACGGAATGGCACAGGAGGAAGGCAAAAATACATCAGAGTATCATATTGTAAACAAAGATGGAAGCATTAGTTATGTGAAAGAATCTGTTACAGTCAAGCGCAATGCTGATGGCTGTCTTATCGGATATGCGGTACTCGTTGATGTAAGTGATATGGAGGTTGATACCATAGCATGTGAGCTTTCTGCCAATGCACAGGAAGCTGGTGCTGTAAAAAAACTTCATAATTTAGATTTCCTGAATGACACTGTCCCATGCGGATTTATAAAATATACATGTGAGAAGCAGCCGAAAATTACATATATCAATAATAAAATGTTGGAATTTCTGCATTATTCTGAAAAGAAGGATGGGGAAGCAGACTATATTGAGATGTACCGCAACAATCTTTTTCTTCTTATTCCGGTTGAAGAAAGGCAGAGGTTTTCAGTATATCTTAACAGGGTTTACAAGGCGGGAGTACCTGTGGCTGGTGAAATGTCGGTATTGAGGTTTGATGGCACGCGGGCTCATATTTTTGGATGGGTTACAAAGGTAGTGAACGAGGACGGAACTGAAGAATTCCAGAGTGTGTGCATGGATGTCACTAAGAGACAGCTTGCGAGGAAGGATAGAGAGACAAGAAGGTACATAAAGGCATTGTCAGAGGTATATGACAAGATATTTGAGTATAATTTTTCGTCTAACATGGTAAAATGCCTTTATAGCAATAACTCACCGATGTTCACATGGCTTGAAAATATCCCAATGCAGCTTGAAGAGACCACACAGAAGTGGATAACAGATACAGTGGAAGCTATGGATGTGAAAAAGGTTCAAGCCTTCTTTGAAAATTTTATACAAAACAAAACCGCAGTGCAGTATGAAGAATATCCGTCCGTGATAAATTATCGCGCAAAGTCATCGGATGGACAGATACGGTCTTATAGCGGAATTTTTCTCAAAATAGATGAAAATATAAGCTTTTATTGCTGCAGGAGGCTTGTTGATGTGGCAGAAACAGAGAAGCTTCGCAGTGAGAACGAGAGCCTCAAGGAAAATATGACTCAGCTTATGAGACAGTTCACAGATGGAGTAGCGGCATTCAAGGTTACTGCGGATGGCTGTGTCATACCGCTGTATTCGAGTGAGAATATATGTGTCTTTTTTGGATATTCAGTTGACGAGTGGGACGAGCTTATGAAAAAAGGAACTCCTATTGAGAGCTTTGTCGAGCGCAGTTTGACAGAATATAGTGCTTTTGAGAATCTGTTAAGAGATGGAGAAGCTGAATTTGCCTATGATGATATAGGCTCAAACACAGTAAAAAGAGTGAGAGCAGTGTGTTCGCGTAAAACATCCGACAATGTGTCACCAAGATATATTATGCTGTATATGGTGCCTGAATGTGAGGATAGTGTGCACGCAGATATGAAAAAAATGTCATGTGCCGGTCACAGGGTCATGATAAGGACCTTTGGATATTTTGATGTGTTTGTGGATGGAAGACCTATAGCGTTTCGAAACAAGAAATCGAAGGAGCTTTTTGCATTACTTGTTGATAGACGCGGCGGATTTGTGACATCGGAGGAGGCGATAAGCTTTCTGTGGGAGGATGAACCTGTGAGTCCTGTCATATTTTCAAGATATCGCAAGGTTGCCCTGCGCCTTAAAAATCTTCTTGAAGAATATGGAATTGCAGATATTGTTGAGGCTGTGGATGGGAAAAGGCGTATTATATGTGACAAGGTTAACTGCGACCTCTATGATTATCTGACAGGGCGAAAGGAATATGCGCAGTTATTTAAGGGGAACTATCTGACAAACTACAGCTGGGGAGAAACAACTCTTGGCGAATTGTATAATTGATAATCTAAATAGAGGTGTCAGGCTTTTATCTAAATGCAAGGTGTGACTCTGCTTATTATACTATTAGAAACAGTTAAAAAGTTATGTTAAAAAAATTTATTAAAAAATTTCAGAAAAATTTAAAAAAAGTGTTGACTTATTCAAGGACATGTAGTAATATACTACTTGTCCTTGTGAGTGCAACAGCTTACAAAGTACAATGCGCGAGTGGCTCAGCGGTGGAGCACCTCCTTGCCAAGGAGGGGGTCGCGGGTTCGATTCCCGTCTCGCGCTTTCTTTTATTTTATCCCCGGTAGAATTTACCGGGGATTTTTGATTTATAGGAAAGACCGCCATTGGCGGTCTTTTGTTGTGACAATGAGACTAAAATGCTCTATTTGTCAAAGATATTATTTTGTAAGCTCAGCTACGACCTGATTGATGACTTTTCCGTCAGCTTTGCCTTTTAATTCGCCCATGACAGCTTTCATAATCTGACCCTTGTTTTTGGTTGCGAGAACGTCAGCGAACTTCTCGTTGAGGATTGCAGCGACCTCCTCTGCGGAGAGCATCTTAGGAGCGAACTCGCTCATAATCTCGTATTTCTTCTGGTAGTCGGCAAGAAGCTCGGTTCTGTCGGCAGGGCACGTATCTATCTGCTCTTTAACTGTCTTTATCTCTTTTAAAATAGCTTCGATTGCCATATCATCAGGGATGTCTTCACGGCAGCCGGCATCAATGCCTTTCTTCTTGACAGCTGATACTAGGTCTGCAATGGCATCCTTTCTGAATTTATCTTTTGCCTTCATTGCGGCAATCATAGCGTCCTGTAATTCTTTTAATTTCATGGTAATACTTCCTTTCTCTCATATTTTGAAATATTGGTAAATTTCAACTGTTCTATATTATACTCTCAAAAAATTGTGATAACAAGTAGATTGATAGTATAATTGCATGAATACGGATTAAACGTACTTGTTATGTAAGTGAAAAACATTTATAATACCATATAATGATGCTATAGTTAGAAGGGTAAAAGTGAATGTAAGCTTGCATGCAGAAGGATTTGTGAGAGATAATATTGACATAGATATTTTAGAGGAGCTGCTTTCACTTGGCGGTCTGGGGATTCAATATTGTATTAAATCCGAGCTGGCATATTCAAAATTACATGAAATACAAGATGGTTTGATGAGTGTTGAATATTCTGAGTTTAATGATAAATATAATAAACGTGATGTGACAGCAAGAAAAAACATGCGCGATTTAGTGGAATCGGATGCTAACACGGTTACAAATGTGTTTAGTACTTTGTTTGAGAGGTGACAGTAATGGGGGCATATTCAGACGTATATCTGGGCGATGTGGTTGAAAATCAGGGAAAGTTATTTGATTATGTAGCGCAGAATTTTCAAGATAAGGATACCGAGGATTTTATCAATGCATATATGTGCAGTAAAACAAGAAAAAGTATAGATGTGGCACAAGCGTATGTAAATACGATGGATGCACAGGAGCTATGGAAGTATTTTTGTGACACGGAAAATTATAATATGAGGCAGGGACAAGCAATGCAAGGCTTTATGCCGGATTGGATTGGTGAATTTTATGCTTATTATCAATGGTATTATAACATTCCGAGCGCAGACATTGTTAAGAAAATACCGGTAGAATTTTTGAAAAAAGCGTATCATGGACTTCATGACTTAGAACTTGACTTAGCTGTACAGAAAGTGGGGATGGTGCTATGAATATAGTGTGTTTTCATAACCCGGATGAAGAAAATGGATATTTGAGTAATTGGTATAATTCATATTTTAGGCTGGATAATGTTCAGTTTTCATCCATGGAACAGTATATGATGTATAAAAAAGCAATCTGCTTTGGTGATGATAAGGTTGCAAGAGAAATTCTTGCAACCGATGATGTAGTAAGAATCAAAGAATTAGGTCGCTCAGTGTCAAATTATAATGACAATATATGGAATGGAAAGAGACAGATTATTGTATATCAGGGACTTATTGCAAAATTTGCTCAAAATGAAGAATTGCTTCATAAATTACATAAAACAGGTGATGCTATTCTGGCAGAATGTGCGGTAAAAGATACAATATGGGGCATTGGATTATCAATGAGCGACCCTAAAAGGCTGGAAATAGAGCAGTGGAGAGGGCAGAATTTACTCGGATATGCAATTATGATGGTCAGGGAGATTTTGAGTGTTTTAAATACTTAAACTTGGGAACAGCGTAAGTTGGGGGAAGTGGTAGAACGAGTCACCCGAAAAAATCACGATTTGTCGATTTGGCAAATTTTTTTAAATCCAACACTTTTGGCTATATGTGTTGTTCAAATTAGTGCTATTCAGAATATATAATAGCCTTATCAAAGAAAAGGAGGCTATAAGCTATGAACACAGATAAGATTTATGCAGAAGCAATTGCAAACGAGTACGCATCAAAGGAAACATCAAAGGTAAAAGCCCTTAAGAGACTGGACATAAAAGCAAAAAGTCCTGCGAATATTTTTGCCTATTCATTCGGCGTTGCAATGTCGCTTGTTTTAGGTGTTGGAATGTGCCTTTCAATGAAGGTTTTAGGTGATGGAAGTACATTATCCTTTGTATTTGGCATTATCATCGGCCTTGTAGGAATTGTCGGAGTAAGCATTAATTATCCAATTTACAAAAAGCTGCTTGGAAATGGAAAGAAGAAATATGCATTTGAAATTATCGAGTTAGCAAAGCAGATAAGCGAAGCAGCTGAATAATGAAAGGGGGCAGCAAGGTATGACAAAATCTGAAAGCAAATACTTTAACACTGCCCTTATGATGGATGAGGCTTTGATTGAACTGCTTTGCAAGAAAGACATTCAGTATATATCAGTTAAGGAAATCTGTGCAAAAGCAGGAGTTAACAGGTCAACTTTTTATCTTCATTACGAAACGATTTCTGATTTGTTAGAGGAGACAATTGAGCATATCCAGGCGGAGTTTCAAAAGTCTTTTCATATTGAATCAGAGGATTTCATAGAGGAGATTGATAAGATGTCTCTTAATGAGCTCATCCTGGTAAATGATAAATTTCTGAATCCGTATTTGAATTTTGTAAAAGAGCATAAGAATATTTATAGAGCAACAATAAACAATCCGAAAACTATGCGCTCTGAAGCCAAGCTGGCAACGCTGTACGAGCATGTTTTAAAGCCTATCTTTAATCGCTTTGGAATACCGGAAGAAGAGCATAAATATTGGCTTGCATACCACATAAACGGAATGATGGCTATAGTTCTGGAATGGCTTAAGTGGGATTGCAAGGAATCGGTAGAGGATGTGGTAAATATTATTGAAAAATGTGTGCGAACAAAAATGTCACCAGTATAGGAGTCGTCTATATGAAAAAAACATTATAGGTTTTATAGACATGTGGAAGGCTGATTATCAGTTCAAAACCTTGACAACATCAACACTGTCAGCACTGGTCAGTCTTGGCTTTACTGTATTTAATGTCATGCTTGGCATTGTATATAAATCTGTTTGGAATATCTCTATAAGTATTTACTACGTGTTTTTGGCAATTATCAGAGGTATTGTTGTGCATTCACAAAGAAAATTAAGTTCTGCCAATAATCCAAAAAAGCAAGAACAATATATAAGGGTTTACATCAGAACACATATCCTGATGATTTTCATGGATTTATGTTTAATTGCACCAATCACATATATGGTTATAGGTGAGAGAAGTTACGAATACGGCTTAATCCCTGCAATTGCGATGGCTACATATACTACATATCGTATTACTATGGGAATTATTAACCTAAGAAAATCCCGAAAGCAGGAGAATATCCTTATAAAGGAACTTGGGACTGTTAATCTTCAGGATTCATTAGTAGCCGTGTTAACATTGCAAAATGCACTTATTATTGCTAATGGAAGTGATATGCAGTCCATGATGACATTAACTGCGTGGACTAGTGCAGGAATCTGGTTAATGATAGTTATATTTACGGTGAAATCTTTTTTATACGTTCGTCATAGATAATATGATTGAATACGGGAGATAAGTTTACTTAGAAATTGATATTTTATCTATGAAAGAACCCGACAACTTCGAGCTTTCGCAGATTCAGAGCTATAATGGAAATCAACGATTTTTATAGATAGACAGCCGATGGTGGCTCATGATTTGATTCAGGCCTTCTCTAGAACTAACAGAATTTTTAATGAACATAAGACACATGGGCAGGTAGTTACATTTCAGGCTCCTGTGCTTTTTAAGAAATGTGTTGATGATGTGGTGAAGCTGTACTCAGCCGTGGGAATAGGGGAAGCCACTTTTTTGTGATTATTACAGACAATGGATTGATGTGTACAAGAAGGATGCGATAAGAGAAGCAACTATGTCAAAATATATTATGACACAGAAATGGCTTGAAAAGCTGGTTCCTGAGTTAAAGGTTTCAGAGCTCAGCAGAACAGCATATCAGCAGCTTCTAAACGATTATGCCAAGGAAATTCTTAATGGGAAATACTTACGCCGATTATGTCAAAAGGCTTATCAGGCAAGCATGATAAGCCTTTTAAACTTATAATTTTTTAGCATTACATTTTTAATGGATTTTTATGAAGGTATAGTTGAAAATCCGACTATTTATATCTATGAAAGCATAATCTGTATGCTGTCTGCATTTTCAGGTACAGCTATTCTTATGCGGTACAGACTGTGCTTCCAGCACTGCATAAGCCTTGGGTCGGTGATTGGAAGCTCCTCAATTCTGATGTTGGAAGCCTGGTAATCTAAAGGAAGTAACAGGCTTCCGAGTGCGCCGATACGCAGTATATTTGGTGTATCCTCTGAAAATGCCGGCTTCTCGTAGGTTATGAAGTTGAGTATTACAGGGTGGCTTATCTTGTCATCAAAGCTCCAGCTATCGGTAATTTCAAGACCGGAATCGGACAGGATGACGTTCCTTGTATATTTTTCAATATGTGCATCGGATGGATAAGCCTTGGCGATATCCATGGATATTTTTCCGCCGTCCTCTGTGAAGCAGTGAGAGATATCGGTGGCTTGATATTCGGCACCGTTCATCTGCATAATGCCATTTATAGTAGGCAGATTGTGGTAGTCGGACTGCATCGTCCATATCTCATAGCGCTGTGCGGAGAAGGTCTTTTTCGTGTAGCTCTCAACGCCGATATCGGCAAGGAAAGGACAGCCGTTCTTGAACAGAGTGACGCTTCCTGTGTCATTGTGGTTGTGGCTGTCGTTGTTGTCACCGCACTTGGCGGCGGCAGTGTAGGTGTCATTTCTGGCAATCCAAAGACCAACGCTTGAATAGAACACATGCGGGTGAAGGATAGGTGCGTCAGTGTCCTCCGAAAGGATAGCCTTTCTGGTAAATGCTTCCTGAAGACGGTAATAGAGGTTATTCTCATCGGGCTGGAATTTCTCAGGATTTCTTTTGTAATCGAGAGCTGCAAATTTTGCCAGATTGTCAAGTCCGCATGCTTTTCCGAACAGGTATTCTCGTATACCTGCACGTCCGGCTACAGGTGAGCAGTCTGCAAAATTGATATAGTATTTGTCATCGACATGCACATTCAATATGTAGAGTGCCATGTTTTTAATCTTCTCGTCATCCCACAGAGAATTAAAGTATCCATCAGTTATATGGTTCAGGATATCGAGTGTCTGATACAGGCATAGTCCGGCATGGCGGTAATACTGGGCACCCTCATCGCAGCAGCCATCTTCACCGTAGTCTTTGAGGAAGAAGTCTGTGCTTGCACAGGCTTTTTTAAATACTTTGTGTTTGGTATTTTCGGAAAATGGAAGGAGGAAAGCGGACAGAAGAACATTCTGTGTGCACCATATTGTCCAGTTGCACATCTCTTCCTTGCCTTTGCCCATCCACCAGAAATGCTTTGTTGTATATGGAATGATGACACGCTTTTTTACTTCCTCGACAATGCGTGAGCATATAAAAGGGCTTATTGAATCCAGCTCGTCCTTTAACAGATAATATGTGACAGCTAAAACTGAGGCTGCTTCACAGGAAAACAGTTCGATAACAGGATTTGATGTATCAGGAAGGATAAGCTGCGGTGAGTTTCTTATATAAGAATTATGTGCAGGAAGCTGCCATGCAGTCTCATCACATATAGCAAAGATACCATTTATTATATCATCCATGAAACGTCCTGAATGTTCGGCACATTCGGCAAGCACAAGTGTATCAAGAGCTTTTCTTTTTATAAAGAGCTTATCCTCGTAGTGAACCCTGTTGCCTGTTCTTGAAAACTCACAGAAATCGGTAGCCTTCAGATAAGGGTAGTCAAATCCAAGAAAAGCCTCTCCACGCTTTATAAGCTCATTTAGCGTATCGGCATCAAGCTCATTCCATGCCTTGCGGTCACATCCTTTATGGTATGGTGCAAATTCCGAAAACGTATGACCATCTTTTAAAAAGAGTTCGCCAATTTCTCTAAACATCTTAAAATCCTCCTTGCATAGTTACATATAATTATCTATTAATATTTAGCTGTCAAAATATACTGCCTAATCCATCTTCTGGTTAATGTATTCCTTCGGTGATACGCCTTCCTTCTTTTTAAATACTTTGCTGAAGTAGAAGGAACTTTCAAATCCAAGCTTGTCGGAAATCTCATATATTTTCATTGAACTGTCGGACATGAGCCGTTTTGCTTCGTTGATTTTACAGCTTGTGACATATTCATTGAAGCCGAGGTCGTTGTGTTTTTTGAACAGCTGACTTAAGTAGTTCGGTGTTATGTTGAAGCTGTAGGATACATCGTTTAGAGTGAGCTTGTCGCAGATATGCTCAGCTATGTAGCGCTTTACAAGGTTCACTGTATGGTTCGTGTGATTGCTTTTACGGCTTACAAAGTAGTCACAGAGCCTGTTTTTGAAAAGCTCAAGCCATGTAGTAATCTGTTCCGTTGTCTGTTTATGGTAAATGGAACGGTAGCCGTCAGGGTAGTCGGAAAACATCTCTGATACAGTCTGTTCGCCTCCGGGAATAGAAGAGATTGCCATATACAGGATGCTGCATGCGGCATCAAGTGCCTGTAGGTTTCTCTGTGGATATTGGCTGAACATGGCATTTAATTCATCAATAGTCTGTGAAAGCACCAACTCGTCAAACTCCTCAAAGGCAGTCTTAAGCTGATCTCTGAAAATAGCCAGATTGAATATTCTGTGATTGAAATCCGTTGTCTGGCATTCATCTATTGACATGAATGAATTGTCATCGCCTATGAAAGAATACGCCTGTCTTGCATATTGGTAGGATTCGGACAATTCAATAGGATTCGTTACTATTGAGCCTATGCCTGCTTTCATTATAATATTATAATATTTTCTAAGTGAAGCCTGTATGTCCTTAAGTGCTTCCATTATCTGCGATATATCAGGTCTGTTGGAGTCGTCGGACTGATTGATTCGCACTATCACTGCACAGTGGTTTACATCGAGAGGAACTACCTCGGCAGGAAAATATTTCACAATTAACTCATGAAGCAGATTGGATGCACTTGTGAACAGTGATAGCAGCTTTTCTTTTGACAGATTATTATTCGTATGGTCAAAAAATTCTATATAAATGCACTGGTATGCATCTGAGTTAAAATTTATGCCGAGGTAACCGCTCTGAAGCTTTAGCTGTTCAGGACTGTCGAACATGTTCTGTAAAAGGCGCAGATAAAATTTCTCATTGTAGTGGAGCTGCTCACTTTCTGTTGTGTCTGCCTGCGTGGACTGTTCCTCATGCTTGACCGGAATTCTTTCTATCGCTCTTTTTATTGCGGTATCGAGAACATCGGGAGTCAGTTCAAGCTTAATCAGGTAATCGGAAGCCTGATAAGTAAGTGCTTCCTTTGCCATGGCAAATTCTTCGTAGCTTGTGAGAAAGATAAATACAGGCTTGTGGAAGCCATAGCGCTCACAGCATATTTTTATAAGTTCAAGTCCCGACATTATCGGCATCTTTATATCGCATATTACAATGTCCGGTGAGTCGGATTCTATTATCTCAAGTGCCGCCTCACCGTTTGCGGCTACACCACATATTTCGAGTCCTAGAGACTGACAGTTGAGCATTGATTTTATACCGACCTGAACAAGAGGTTCGTCATCAACAATTAAGATTTTATACATATGTAATCCTCCGGTAGTGTCTGATAATGGATTTAATTCTTCCGTACAGGAATACGCACAATCATTCTTGTGTATAATCCGGGTTCACTTTCAATGAATATTCCATATTGTTCGCCAAATTCATATTTGATTCGCTTGTGGATATTCATAAGTCCTATTTCTTTGAAAAACTGCGACTTGTCATTCGAGCCTTCTGAGAATATTTTTTTAATCTGCTCAGCATCCATTCCTATTCCGTCATCCTCGACACTTACTGTTATATCCGATAATCCGTCATGGGCTACGTGTATAGTGATATGGCCTGTTGACTGCTTAGGCTCTATGCCGTGGAAAATCGCATTTTCAACAAGTGGCTGCAATGTGAATTTGTTGATAAGGCAGTCGTTAAGTTCGTCATCATCTACGATGACGTTCATTTTGATTGTGCCGCCGTAGCGGTATTGCTGTATTGTAAAATAATCGTTTAACAGTGCAAGCTCATCGCGTATAGGTATGAGGTCGCGTGTACCTTTCGAGATACTTCTAAGAAGTCTTGAAAGGGCTGTTGTCATCTCTGATATTCCGTCAGCGCCCTGTGTGACTGCCATCCATTTTATGGAGTTGAGCGTGTTATATATGAAATGAGGGTTTATCTGGCTTTGCAGCATCTTATATTCTAAATCTTTTTTATCTTTTTCGTCCTGAATCTTGCTGTTTAACAGGGACTCGATATTCTCGGACAGATTGTTAATGCCACGTCCGATGTCGCCGAGCTCATGGTTCCATTCTATGGAAGTATCGCGGCTGAAATCGCCTTGGGATATCTTTTCAAGGCGTTTCTGTATCTTAATGACAGGAACACTTATGTACTGATAGAGTATCATCGACAGAAGGAAGCCTATAAGTATCATAAGAGATGTTATTGCAAGTATTATTATAAAGTAGTAAGGAATGTAATACTTCATTTCCTTATTGGATATAAGCTGTGTTATGTAGCAGTCAGAAGCTTGGAGAGGTTTGCTTATAAGATATCCATCAGCCCCATCGTTGTCAAAGTGAAATACCTTTGTGTCAGTTGATAAATCGGGATAGTTAAGTGTATCAACCGAGATATCGGAAATATCAAGCTCAGTGAGCGAACCGTCCTTCATGCGGTACACATGACTGCCGAGCGTGAGATAAAGGAAGCTGTCGTCAGCGATGGAGTAGTAGTGCATCGGAGCAGTAAAAAAGTCCTCCAATAAAGATATCGCTACATATCCACCTTGCCGGAAGCTATATTGATAGGCTATAGGCTGGATTAGAATAAGCACATTCTCAGATGTGCGGTCTATATATGGGTCGGCTATATATCCTGTTGTAAAATCGAGGCCTTGTGAGCTTAACTGCGAATCGTATATGTCTAGTGCTTTTGTGAGCTTGGCGACATTTTGTGATGTCGAGTATGTCGGATCCACAATCTGGAGATATTTGTCATAGCTGTTACCTATTATAATTCGGTGTATATAGCTGTTTACAGGGCTTTGGCGGTATTCATCATTGAGTCTTTCATATGCAGTCAATGCCGGACTGGCTGATGAAGCGCCTGTGTAGTTCATGAAGCGGCCTATATATGAATGTGTCTGACAGAATGAGATGAATCTGTTAAGATCGGATATATTTGCGTTGATGGAATCAACCATGAATGCAAGATTGGCATCTGTGTTCTCGATGAGTCCTGCCTTTATGTACTTATTATAGAAAGAAACCGATAGCAGTGAAAGCACAGTGCCTATAAATATTGTAAAAATCAGTGTAATCATGAGTATGGTTCCCTGAAGGGAACGGCGATGTTTTTTCATAAATAATCCTCGTTGGGGGATGCTTGATACATGCATCTTATAAAATATATACAATAATCAAAATGATATTGCCATTTATTTTAACATATTTTTATAAAAGTTTAAACTACGGTGATAAAAATTACATTTTTTCATAGAAAATTACATTGTTATATTCTGTCTTAACTTAATCTTTTTCGAAAAAACCCAAAATAATAAATAAAAAATTAAATAAATCCATTCGTTTTATAAAATATTTTTATTATAATTAAGCCATAGTTAAGAGATGAACGTAAACAATCTCAAAAATCAATTTCAAATCAGGAGGAAAAGACTATGAGAAAAAAATTTTTATCGGTAATGCTCTCAGCAGCTATGGTAACTACACTTGTTTCAGGCTGCTCAAGCTCAACAGGAAATGAGACAACAACACCAGCTCCAAGCCAGAGCAATGCAGAGACAACATCAGCAGCCGAGACAACAAAGGCTGACAATGCTGAGACAACTAAGGGAACAGATACAGCCGAGAAGGTAACACTTAAGTGGGCTATCTGGGATAAGGAATCCACAGCTTACTGGCAGGCTCTCGCAGATGCATATGAGGCATCACATGACAATGTAACAATCGATATGGTTGACCTTGGTTCAACAGATTACATGACAGTACTTGCAACAGAACTTTCCGGTTCAGGTACAGAATTTGATGTCGTTACAGTGAAGGATGTTCCTGGATATGCAACACTTGTACAGAAGAATGCAATCCGTTCACTTGATGATTACATAAAGGCAGACGGAGTTGACCTTTCTAAGTATGCCGGTGTTACAGATCAGGTTACAGTTGATGGTTCACTCTATGAGCTTCCTTTCAGAAATGACTTCTGGGTACTCTTCTACAACAAAGACATCTTTGATGCAGAAGGAGTTGAATATCCAACAAATGATATGACATTTGAAGAGTATGATGCTCTTGCAAGAAAAGTAACAAAGACAGACTTCGGTAATCAGATATATGGTGCTCACTACCATACATGGAGATCAGCAGTACAGCTTTTCGGTGTTCTTGATGGAAAGCACTCAATCCTTGACGGAGATTATGGCTTCTTCGCAGATTACTACAACATGGTTCTCAATCAGGAGAAAGATGGCGTATGCCGTAAGTATTCTGACTTAAAGACAGAAGGTTTACATTATTCAGCAGCATTCTCTGGCGGAGATGTAGCTATGATGAACATGGGTTCATGGTTTATCGCAACACTTATTTCTAATCTTCAGAGTGGCGAATATGATTCAAGTCTCTGCGGCAACTGGGGTATTGTAAAGTATCCTCATGCAGAGGGTGTTGAGCCGGGTTCAACTCTTGGTACAATCACAGGTCTTGCAGTTACAACAGCTACAGATACACCTGATGAGGCATGGGATTTTGTTAAGTGGGTAAGCGGTGAAGAAGGCGCTAAGGTTATGGCTGAGACAGGTAACTTCCCTGCAATCATGACAGATGAAGCTATGAATATTATCACAAGCCTTGACGGATTCCCACAGGATGAAGCTTCTAAGGAGGCACTCACAGTTTCTAACCTTTATCTTGAGGTTCCTTACGCTGAGAACGTATCTGAGATTAACAGCGCACTTGACTCATATCATGGTTCAATCATGAGCGGTGAGATGACTGTCGAGGAAGGTATCGCTGCTATGGAAGAAGCTGTAAAGGCAATTAAGAGCGAGAAATAGTAATAAAATTTAGCTGTATGTGGTTGGGACTGTTGCTTTCGGGTGACAGTCCCATATATTTAAAGAATCAATACAGGAGAGGATTATATGGGTGAGAAGAAAATAGCAGAAATTAACACCTTGCAGGCAGAGCTTGATGAGCTTATTGCCAAGGTGTGTAAGGGAATAGATGACAATAAAGAAAAGAAAAAATGCTTATCCCGTATTGAAAAGCTGAGAAGAACTCTCTCAAAGAAAAGGTCGGGAAGCAAGCTTAGCCGTGATTTTAAAAGAGATTTAGTTTCATATTCATTTATCGCACCGAACTTTATCGGATTTGCGGTGTTCACACTTGTACCTATTGTGTTCGCATTCGCACTCGCATTCCTTAAATGGGATGGAAGTAATGCAATACAGTTCATGGGTCTTAAAAATTTTAAAAGACTTGGAAGCGATGTCTTTTTCAAGGCAGCATTTAAAAATACTATTATCTATTGTGTCGGAACAGTGCCTCTTACGATGATAGCATCACTTGCACTGGCAATTATACTTAATCAGAAGGTTCGAGGAAGAGCGATATTCAGAACATTATCCTTCTTCCCTTATGTAGGCTCCTTAGTAGCTGTAACAGCTGTTTGGAAGATGCTCTTCCATCCTTCGAAGGGACCTATAAATTCAATATTGTATCATGTGTTTAATGTACCTATGGATAAGCTTCCACAGTGGTTTTCTGGCGGTCTGGTATTGTTATCATTGATTTTATTCAGTGTATGGAAGTACATGGGCTATTACATGGTAATATACCTTGCAGGACTTCAGGGTATATCGGGAGAGCTTTATGAAGCAGGTTCGCTTGACGGTGCGAATACATGGCAGAAATTCAAGTACATAACATGGCCGCAGTTAAGATCAACAACATTTTTCGTAGTAGTTATGCTTACAATCAACTGCTTTAAGGTATACGATATAGCAATCATGTTAGCAGGCGGTGGTTCAGGAGAACTTACAACATCATCCACGGTTCTTGTATATTATATATATCAGAAGGCGTTCATTGATTGGGATTTAGGATATTCAAGTGCAGTTGCGATGGTTCTGTTCGGCATAGTACTGCTTGTAACGATAGTACAGTTCGCATATCAGAAAAAGACAGCGGATTAAAGGAGGGACAACGATATGGCAAAGACAAAATCAAAGTCAAAACATGATTTAATTAAAAAAGTTGTACTCTATGCGATACTTATAATCATAGCAGTTTTAATGGCAATACCATTTATCTGGATGCTCTCGGCATCAATAAAATCAGATAGAGAAGTATTCCAGATGGATCCGTTTGTGTTTATTCCTAAGAATCCAAAGTGGAGCAACTACGCACAGATATGGACTAAGATACCGATGCTCACATTTGTAAAGAATACGGTATTTCTCACAATTATAGTTACTCTTTTACAGTTATTTACGAGCAGCTTTGCTGCATATGCTTTTGCAAAGCTTCAGTTTAAGTTCAGGAACGGACTTTTCCTCGCATACATTGCCACAATAGCAATGCCTTGGCAGGTATACATGGTTCCTCAGTTCCTCATGATGAGAAAGTTCGGACTTAACGATAAGCTGCTTGCGATTATATGTCTTCAGGCATTCTCGGCATTCGGTGTTTTCATGATGAAGCAGTTCTATGAAGGAATACCGAATGAACTCAGTGAAGCAGCACGTATAGATGGAATGACAGAATATCAGATATATTCGCATATTATGCTTCCGCTTTCAAAGCCGGCACTTTCAACACTTACGATTTTCACATTCGTAAATACATGGAATGATTACCTTGGACCACTCATCTACTTAAAATCGCCTGAGAAGAAGACAATCCAGCTCGGACTTAAGATGTTCATAAGCCAGTATTCATCGGATTACGGTCTTATCATGGCAGGCTCGGTTCTCTCACTCATCCCGGTTATCGTTGTATTCATGTGCTTACAGAAGTATTTCGTTGAAGGTGTTGCATCTACAGGTCTTAAGGGATAAAATATAACGGTACCGGGTATAAGCCCGGTACCGGAGAATGATGTAAATCACCAATTTATATGAGCAGGAAGCGAAAGCGGATTACGAATATCATTGACTTAATGAAGGGGCTTGAAAAGTATGAAGAAATATTTTGAAGATTATAAGTGCATTGATAACAATGATATCAATGGCGGCATGGAGTTTGCGGTAAGGCAGATACTTCATGTGCTGCCGGAGTTTACGGATTATTTTGAGAAAGCGTACAGTGAAGGAGGTTTTTATAAGCCTACAGGAAATGTGGACTGGACGACAGGCTTCTGGACAGGCGAGATATGGCTTGCGTATGAATACGTGCTAGATAATCCGGATAAGTTCGAGGCGGATGCGGCAGAAAAATTAAAGTCTGCAGCACAGGTTCAGATGGAGTCATTCCTTGACAGAATTGACAATAAGATTGAAGTAGACCACCATGATATGGGCTTCTTATATTCACCGTCATGTGTTGCGGGATATAAGCTTATAGGCTCAGGAGTAGGCAGAGAGGCTGCTATAAAGGCTGCTGACCAGCTACTTACAAGATTTCATCCGGTAGGCGAGTTCCTTCAGGCATGGGGTCCTATGGATGCGCCGGAAAATTACAGGCTTATAATTGACTGCCTGAATAATCTTCCACTCCTTTACTGGGCAAGTGATATTACAGGTGATAATAAATACCGCGAAGTGGCAGATAAGCATATACATACTGCCATAAGCAATCTTATAAGAGAAGATTATTCTACATGGCATACATTTTTCTTTGACCCGAATACCGGAGCTCCTGACCATGGTGCTACATGTCAGGGCTACAGGGACGGTTCAGCATGGGCAAGAGGTCAGGCATGGGGGGTATATGGACTTGCTACTGCGTATAAGTATACGAAGAGAGAAGAGTATATTCCTCTGTTTGAGAAGGTTACGGAGTATTTTCTTGACCATCTTCCTAAGGATTTGGTTCCTTACTGGGATCTTGAATTTACAGATGGCGATGAGCAGCCAAGAGACTCATCAAGTGCATCGATAGCTGCATGTGGAATGCTTGAGATGAGCAGATATCTTGATGATGAGAAGGCTGCATATTACAAAGAGATAGCCGGCAAGATTATGAAGTCCGTGTATGATAATTATGCTGTAAAGAATTTTGATGAGTCTAACGGACTTGTTCTTCACAGCACATACTCGAATCATTCGCCATATAATACCTGCAATCATTATGGAGTTGATGAGTGTAATATATGGGGTGATTATTTTTACATGGAAGCGCTCACAAGACTTTTGAAGGATTGGAAGCAGTATTGGTAAAGAAATAAAAAGGAAAGGTCGTGGACACTATGAGCAAAATACTTAGTATTGACAGTCCATTGTGGATGATACTCAATAAGCTTACAGACACAATCGTGTTATCACTCTTGTTTATTCTGACAAGTATTCCGATTGTGACGATGGGGTCATCACTTTGTGCTATTTATTACATGATGTTCCGAATTGCCGATAATACGGAGGGACATGTTGTTCGTGGATATTTTAAAGCATTTAAGGAGAATTTTAAGAAATCCACACCGGTATGGCTTGTGTGTCTTTTTATTGGACTTGTCCTTGCAGGAGATATCTATATATGTGTCATGATGCAGACACCTGCAGCAGGCTTCATTCTTGCAGTGGCGGGTGTTATAGCGGTTATATATATGATGCTTGTGCTCTATATGTTCCCTATGCTTTCAAAATGCAAGGCAGACACAAGACAGCTTGTGTTTATGGCTTTTATGATGTCTATAAAGGAATGGTGGAGAACAATCTTCATGCTGTTTATAACATTTATAATGTTAGCTGTCGGAGTGTTCGTTACAGCGCCTTTTCTCATTGTAGCGCCGGGAGTGATAGCACTCTCACATGTATATATATTCAGAACTATATTTACAAAATACGGAATGAAAGAGGATGAGAAGATATGTCAGAGCTCTCTTTAAAGGTAATTGATAAATCAGGAAAGACACGTTTTGTGGCAAGCGGAGACAACGAAGTGGTTCTTGTGAACACATCCGAGTATCAGGAAGGTGACAGAATAAGCCTTGAAACCGGAGAAAAGAATATATATGTGTGGTTTCAGGCAGATGATGCACTTAGTGAGTCGCTTGTATACATAACTGACAATATCTCTTTTGATATACCTTTTGGCGAGAAGAGAATAAGCTATTCTCCAAAAGCGTTTATGGGAAGTTCACATTATCTGCATGCCAGAGTGGCACGCGAGGATGAACTCAAATGCTACAGAAACCTTGCATTCAATATATATGACCAGCATGGTGACACGCATTGCTTCCCACATGCATATGCCAATGTGGAGACGAGAGGTGAGTCGGTCTTTGCTGCAAGAAATGCCATAGATGGTGTGGTTGCCAATCTTTCACATGGAGAGTGGCCTTATGAATCATGGGGAATCAACAGAAATCCTGACGCTGAGATGACTATTGACTTTGGAAGAGAAGTCACAGCAGACAAGATTGTGCTTTATACAAGGGCGGATTTTCCTCATGACAGCTGGTGGACGAATGTCACACTTAAATTTTCCGATGGAACCCATATTGAGTGGGATTTAAAGAAGAGCGTTAAGCCGCATATTCTGGAGTTTGAGCCGAAGAAAATTACATCCGTGACGCTGTGCAATCTTATAAAGGCTGATGACGAATCTCCTTTTCCGGCATTGTCTCAGATGGAAGTCTATGGGTATATCAAGTAGAAAATAAGTAAAAATTATCGTATATTATTAATGAAAACAGATAGAGCCGCCGGTTGTTAATAACATTTCGGCAAATAAAGTTTATATTGTTAATTAAAACTGTTATATGTAAGATGCATGTGTATTTCTTACATATGACAGTTTTTTATATAAGCATGAAGCGAGAGCGGATTGTCGATATTATTGACTCAGAATTATATTCAAAAGTGTATTTTTGATTGGCTGTAAATAACATTCCGGATAATCATAGAAAAAAATATGTATATTTTTCAAAATTATAGTAATATTTTCAGGAATGTGCTACAATACATGTAAAATACGAGTGCACTTACACTTATGAGAAATTGGAGGACTGACATGGACTATGATGAAAAAGAGTTTCAAGCGCGTGCTAACAGAATAGCAAGAGGAATGTGGATTGCTATGGTGACTGTATTGTCATTGGTGTATGGCATGAAGGCTGCAAAAGGGCAGACATCACCGATATATTATTCGATTCTGTTGGCATTGGGCTGGATACCTCTTATAACAGGAATTGTTATACTGAAGATAAAAGGCGGAAACTGGAAGCAGTTTAAAGATTTTTTCGCTTGGGGATATGGCGTGTTTTATCTTTATATTATGGTTACAACTCCGGGAGCATTTTCTTTTACATATATCTTCCCGGTTGCGAGTATGCTGACTATCTATAAGGATAAGAAATTTTTCCTGCGTTTTTCTTCAATGAACCTGATAATTGTTATTTTGAATATTATTGTGGGTTATGGGAGTGGTCTGAGAGAGCAGAGTGATATTTTTAATTATCAGGTGGAGTTTGGAATTACATTATTATGTTATTTTGGATATATTACGTCAATGAGCCATCAGATATTGTCCGACAGTGCATTATTGGGTTCTGTTAAGGATAATCTCAACCGTGTTATTAAGACCGTGGAGCAGGTAAAGGGAGCAAGCAATACTATAGTTGACGGCGTAACTGTTGTGCGTGAGCTGTCTGAGGAGAATAGGGAAAGTGCAAGTGCAGTAGTATTCAGAATGGAGAACCTTACTGAGAAGAACAATGTTCTCAGCGGAAAGATTGATTCATCCATGGATATGACGCAGGATATCAATGATCAGGTTGAGAATGTTGCGGGTCTTGTTGAACATATCGTTGAGATAAGTGAGAAGTCTGCCGAGCATGCAGGCACAAGCTCTAAGCAGCTTGAAGGTGCAGTGGAGGCTACTAACTCAATGGCTAAGCTCTCATCAGAGGTTGAAGAGATACTTAGAGATTTCCATAATCAGTTCGAGCGTGTGAAGGAGGAAACAAGCACAATCGAAGGCATAACATCACAGACAAACCTTCTTGCACTCAATGCATCTATTGAGGCTGCGAGAGCAGGTGATGCAGGACGAGGCTTCGCAGTAGTTGCAGACGAGATTAGAAACCTTAGTACAGGAACTAAGAAATCATCAGGAAGCATTATGGATGCACTTATGCTCCTTGAGTCTACTTCTGATAAGATGACAGAATCAATCACTACAATACTTAAGCTGATTTCTGAGACACTTGATACAATTAAGCTCGTTAATGGCAGCGTAGGAACTATTGCAAGTGATTCTAAGCAGCTTGGAGATGAGATACAGGTTGTTGATTCAGCGATGAAGCATGTTGAGACATCTAATCAGAACATGGTAGAGAATATGAAGCAGGTTCAGGATATCATGGTGAAGATTGTCGAGGGTGTCAGAGAGTCAGAAGAGACAACTAAGACAATGATGAGCAAGTATGAGGAGACTGCCAATAATGTTGCCGGAATAGAGAATGTTGTAGGTAAGCTTGTATCAGAGCTTGGAGCCGGCGGATTCATGAGCGTGGAAGATTTACGCGATGGCATGAGCGTGTCTATATATGAGCAGGGAAGTGATGTTGAATACAGCACAGAGATTGCTGCTGTCAAGAATGGAAAGGTTCTTATCGAATCAACACCAAAGCTTACATCGTTCCTTGGCGATTTCAAGAGGAAGAAGTTCGAATTACATATAATTGTTGACAATGCGGTATATATCTGGAAGGATATATCAATCATCGTTGACAGAGCTTTCCAGGGATTCTTTGAGCCTGTATTAGATTCAAGACCTGAAGTAATGAACAGAAGAAAGTATCCAAGACTTGCAATGCATAACACTTGTGAAGTCACTGTCAAGGGTACAGCACATGCGGCAACAGGACAAGTTGTCAACATAAGTGCAGGCGGTTTTGCTTTTGCAGTTAAGAATGAAGAGTTTAAGAGTGCAATAGGTAAAGAAGTAGAGCTTAAGATTAATGACTTTGATTTGTTAAAGGGCAAGACCTTAAGCGGAACTATTATCCGTTCGACAGACGATGAAGGAACATATATCGTCGGATGTCGTATGCCTGAGGACAATGAAGAGATTATGAACTATGTCAATATGATGATGAAATAATATAGCATATATAGTTTCATAAAAGATTTGCAAAATAAAAGAGCTGTCGTTATAATTGATTATCCGTATTATAGGAAAAATCATGACGATAGCCCTTTTTTGTTGTAATAAAAATCAGATAAGCTTAAGATGCTCCTGTATATATGCTGCGACCTGTCCTGTAGAGAGTTTGAGAGAGAAAGAAAATTCTTCATTCACAAATCGTTCTGTCTCTTTTAAAATCATCTCATCGGATGAACCTAGCTTCTTGCCGCAGGCGGCGAGCTCTTTTTTCTTCGTGTAGATGCAGCTTGCAAGCATAAGCATGTCCTGTTGGTTTTTTGCATAGAGAATCTCTTTAAAGCGTTCCATTCGGATTCTTCTGTCATCAGGCCATATTATGTACTGTGTGCGTACATTGTCAAGAATTGTATCAATTTCCTCCTTGGACATAATGCGACGCATTTTTTTTGTCAGCTTTTCATTGTCTACGGGAACATATACAAAAGAACCGGGATTTCCAATAGGACGGAGTACATAGCAGATACGCTTATTGTCCCAGTAGTCGAATTTCTTGGCGGTGATATCTTCTATGAAACATACACCGGCATTGTCGTAGACGATGTGATCAGATTTTTCAAAATTTGCCATCATTTCACCATACCCTTTTATCGTTGAATTGCACACATAGCTACTTATCTTATTATACACCATTTTTGCAGAAAATGTAAGTCGAAAAATTGTTGTTGTGGTTGTGTTAATGACACAATATGTGGTACAATATATTTTAAGATATGGTAAAATATAAGCTAAGAGACAAGTTCATACAATGTTTAATAGATATCAGCGAAACATAATATTCTGCATAAATGTCCATGCAAAGATTTTTAAATTGACCGAGCTGAGAGCGTGGGATACTTCTTGCATGGAGGACAAGCAGATGGAACTTAGAACGAGTTTGATAAATTGCAGCTAATAATATTTTATAAATAAAGGAAATGATTAATGGGCAAAGAAAATATTAAAAAAATGATAGATATAAATAAGATGGATGTACATGCCAGGGAAGTTTTAGGTGCAGTAGTCGGGCTTGCAAAGACATGCGGAAATAATCCATATACAGATGACACGATAAAGCTTATATGTGATATTTTATTAAGATTATATACTAATTGCGATGTTGAAGGTAATGTACTATATGATACATCAGAGACCGAGGCATCACAGTTTATAGAACAGCTTCACAAGGAGAAATATAATATATCACCAAGCTGTGCTGTATGTCAGGCAAGATGTGGCAATACAGATGATTATGATATTTCGCTTATTCTGGATGAGGAGTCCGATAAGATAGAGATTAAGGAAGAGCTTATATATCATGCAGTGAAGCTTGCAGGTGCGGCGCATAATGACAACAGCCTGTATTTTAATGATGAGTACAGGCTTGTATTTATCGGTGTGCTCACTGTTCTTTCATATGATATGTCAATGAAGGGACTTGAAAATGCAGCTTTGCAGGCAAAAAAATGGGAGATGAATTGATATGGTTACATTACATTTGATAGGTGATTCACTTGTCACAGCGTATGGAAGTGATGAGGAGAATATTATAGGCGGATGGGGCGACCATCTTGGAAGCTTTTTTGATGCTAAGAAGGTTGTTGTCCGTGATTATGCACAGGCAGGAAGAAGCACAAGAAGCTTTTTGAACGAGGGACGTTTTTTGGATGATGAGAGATTTGGTACAACGGATTTTCCATATCTTGGACCTGTCTACCCGCAGATAAAGCCGGGCGATTTTGTTTTCATCGAGTTTGGACATAATGATGATGACAGCCGCGAGAAAGTGAACCTCTTTGACAGAATGACGCAGCTCGGAGAGCCCGACGAGAACGGAGTGTACCCGACGGTTGAGCCTAAAGAGTACATGAAGGTGACGAACAAGGTCATGCCTGAGAGCTACCCGCACCTTATGAGGGAGTCGGGAATAAGTGATGAGGAGATTGACACACTTATAAAGAAGGGCATGGACCTCATGCCGCGCTATGGTGCGCTTCACTATTCCTATGATTGCGGTGCGACCTACAAGGGATACCTCAAATTCTATGTGGACGCGGTGCGCTACAAGGGTGCATATCCGGTTCTGGTCACACCGACGAGTAGACTCAAGATGGAGAACGGAAAGATAATTCCTTTTGCGGGACATCACGGAAACAGGGACGCCTTCGGTGCATTTCCGCGCATCAGGGCGGTATGGCAGCTCGCAAAAGAGCTGGATGTTCCTGTCATAGATTTGTTCGGATATAGTAGAAGTGTGTTCGAGTATTTAGGCTATGATAAGTCGACCTACTTGCAGAGCATAACGGACGAGGACGGCGTGCTTATCGGCGGAGTAAGAATGGGAAAGCCGGGAAGCTGGCCGAAGGATTACAACGACAGAAGAAAGAGCGGAAGCTTCGGTGGTTTTGACGACACGCACCAGAACCGTTTCGGCTCATATCTTTTTGCCCGCTTTATCGCGGGACAGACGGCAGGACTTGAGCATTTTCCGGTGGATGCACTGCTTGATGCGCCGACAAAGGTGACGGCATGCCCTGACGGGCTGGGCGCAGAGTGCGAGGCTCTGTACGGATTGGAGGATAATTATGGCAGCAACAAACTGTGAAATGTGCAGCTATTATGTATATGACGAGGAGTCTGAGTGCTATGTGTGTGACATGGACTTAGACGAGGACGACCTTGTGAAATTTTTGCAGGGCACCAATGACAGATGTGCGTACTTCTCGATGAATGACGAGTATGCGGTTGTAAGAAAACAGATGTGACAATGTGGTTTGTCGGCTGTTCTGTTCATTAATAAAAAAGTTGAGGTAACTTATGTTTCGTTTAATTTCAGATGGCTCCTGTGACCTTGGCACAGAGCGTGCAAAAAAATATGATATAGATGTGGTTCCGTTCTATGTCTCTTTCGATGAGAAGCAGTACGACAGGGAGATTGTTGATATAGGAATACGCAATTTCTACGAGAGAATGGTGAGGGACAAGGGTGTGTATCCTAAGTCATCCATGCCATCAGTAGATGATTATATGAAAGCATTTATGCCATATGTAAAAAATGGGGAGGAGATTTTATGCCTCTGCATAACAACGAAGTTCTCAGGCTCATATAATTCCGCAATGAATGCTAAGAATATGATACTTGAAGACTACCCGGACGCTGTTATCGAGGTTATGGATACTCAGGTTAATACAGTGCTTCAGGGAATATTTACACTTGAAGCGGCGAGAATGCGTGATGCCGGATGGAGTCTTTCTGATACAGTAAAAAGACTTAACGAGATGATACCTCATTCAAGAATATTGTTCACAGTCGGTTCCATGGACTACCTTATCCATGGCGGAAGAGCAGGAAAGACAGCCGGAATAATAGCAGGAACACTCGGACTTAAACCGATGATTATATTAAAGGATGGAGAAATCTTCTCCGGCGGAATAGCCCACGGCAGAAAGAAATCTATGATGAAGGTTATCGACCTAATGCATAAGTATTTTGCCGAGACAGGCGAGAACATAGATGATTATGTCATTGTCGTAGGCTTTGGCTATGACGAGGAAGAAGCGGTGCGCTTTAGAGATATGGTGCAGGCTGACACAGGTAGAAATGATATAGACATATTCCAGATTGGCGCTACAATAGCTGTGCATACAGGACCTTATCCGCTTGGCGTGGGAATATTAAGAAAGGCATTCTGATAAGAGTGCCTTGTCATTTGATAGGTGGCTCGTTGTTTATGGGCTTTGATTTGGATAAAGCTGATAAATGGGGCGACATTGTCTGATTGATATATGGTGAGCCGGGCAATGCAGTTTGTTGATATACTTTTTGTTATCGTATAGACTGATATAGTGATATAAGTAAAATTGCGGGAGCTGTTTTACAGAGGAGCAATTCGAGGATATCAAATGAGGGGCAAAATACCTTTTGAGCCTCATATCATAAGTATGTACAAGTATGAATATGGGTATTGGAGAAGGCAATGTTTATTAAAGATGATAATACATATAATGATATAAGAGAAAAATCATTAAACCAATGGCTTGATGAGATGGAAAAGCATGAGGATATCGCTGTGCGTGGTGGCGTGAAGCTTGCCCGAGAGTATGTACAGCACCTAAGGGACGAGATAGACAGATTACAGGGTGAGAATGAGTTAAAGAACAGCTATCTTAAGAAGATTAGCAAAAGAAAATAGACGGCATCGGATTGACAGAGTAAATCAGACAGAAGATAATGAAGAAGGTCTGCGGGGAATTTAAAAATGAATGTACCCGGAGCCCTTTTTTGTTTCATTGATTTGGCTGCCAAAGCATTCTGATTTGGTTTATGCGTGTATAATGAGTTATATACAATTAAGTTCACAGAGCATGTGTTGACACCATAACCATAATAGGAAATTTGCAGAAATTATAGAGACAAGCACGGTAGGAGCTTCCATGGAGAATGGAGATGCAATGGCTGATAAGTATAGTTATAGAGGATATAAACCATTTGATGTGAGAGTGTAAAAGCGCAGATAATAAGCTTTGATTATCAATAAAAAAGTTTCCTGGCAGGAGATTGCTGTGTTTCTGTAGAAAATATACATACAGAATGTAATCAGCAATAAGTGGGGGAGTTTTTATTGGTGTAATGCAGTATTTTGTCGAAAATTGTAAAATATTCATATAAAAAAACAATAAAATCAAAGAAATTATGTGAAAAAAATACAGTGAATTATCAAAAAGTATTTGCAATCGTGACTTTTGGTTATATAATATATATAAATTTATTGTTACAAAATAATAATTTTTTTAGAAAGGATATGCAGTAATGAGAATATTTAAGAACATAAGCGTAAAATGGAAGGGTTTGTTCAGCGTTGTACTGCTTGCAGCATTGCTTGTGATACTTGGTTTTTCAGGTATGAACAATCTTGACAGGATTAATGCAGCAAGTGTAGAAATTTCAGATAATTATGCACAGAGCATAGCATTGCTTGGAAGTATTTCAGCAGACTTTGAATCGTTGAATCAGGTAATATATGCCTATGCGTTGTCAGAAGATTCTTCTAAAATGAATTCGCTCACAAGCAAGGCGGAGTCTTTGATGGAACGGATAGCAGATACGTGCATGCAATTTGAGCAGAACCTTGATGAAGGTGAAGAGACAAAAAGCTATAACAATTTTATGAGCCTGTATAATCAATATATAACATATTTTAATCAGGTACTTGAACATAGTAATTCTAATAATGATGACCAAGCGACAGCTATGGTTAACAGGGAGATTACTAATATAAGCAGTCAGCTTGAAGTTTCGATTGCACATATGACACAAGCTAACAATAGTGGTATGGAGCAGGCTAAGGAGGAGCAGGCAAGAATATATAATGCTTCAAAGAGTACAACCATTGCAATAATGATTGTTGCTGTAATAGGTGTAGTGCTTGCTATAATTGTAACAACAGCCGAGATTGCTAAACCGCTTGAAAGAATGAAAAATGAGCTCAATGAGATTGTTGACGGAATTAAGAATAATGCGGGGGATCTTACAAAACGTATGACAACTGTCGGAAGAGACGAGATAGGACAGTTAGGCAGAGGTGTCAATGTATTTATTGATACACTTCAGGAGATAATGAAGCAGATTAAGGACAGCACAGATTCACTTAACAACATAGTTGCCAATGTTATAAGTAAGGTTGGAACAGCCAATGATGATTCTAATAATATTTCAGCCGTAATGGAGGAGCTTTCAGCGTCAATGGAGGAAGTAGCTTCGACAATTACTAATATTGAGACGAATACTACGGATGCCGATTCAGACATAGTTGAACTTGCCTCATCATCACAGGAGCTTCTAGATTATGCTGTGGACATGCATAAGAGGGCAGAAGAACTTGAGCATAAGGCAGTTGCGAACAAACAGTCAACAAGTGATGTAGTGAATGAAATTATCGGAAAGCTTCAGAGTGCGATTGAGGGAAGCAGAAGTGTTGAGCGTGTAAATGAACTCACTGATGAGATATTGAACATTTCAAGTCAGACAAATCTTCTTGCACTTAATGCGTCTATTGAGGCAGCAAGAGCAGGAGATGCAGGAAGAGGATTTGCAGTTGTGGCAAGCGAGATCAGTAAGCTTGCAGAATCAAGCAGAACCACTGCCAATAATATTCAGACAATAAATAATATGGTAGTTGAAGCTGTTAAGGAGCTTACAGGAAGTGCTGATCAGATTGTATCATATATCAACGATAATATACTTCCGGATTATGATGGCTTTGTCAATTCAGGAAAGCAGTATAATAATGACGCAGTACATGTTAATGTGACAGTTAACTCATTTAATGAAATGACATCTAAAATCAGGAAACTTATGACTGAGATAACGGATTCTATCAGAGGAATTTCGACTGCTATTGACGAGAGTGCCAATGGTGTGTCATCCGCAGCGCTTAATACAGGTGATGTTGTCAAAGACATTGTTGCGATAGCATCGGAGATGGATAATAATAAAGATATTGCCGATATGCTAGGTACACAGGCAAGACGATTCACGAATTTATAAATGTATATTATAGGATGGGGGTGTGGATGCGATATGTATACATACAGCCATGTTTTAGCCTATAAAATATTATAACAATTTTACTGTTTATTGATTTTCAGGAATGATTATTTAGACAATAAATCAATTGTAAATAATGTACATATTAATGCATTTATTTTGAGGAAGAAAGATGGAGAATAAAAAATTAGCAGCACTTACATTTGATGATGGGCCTGCGCAGGGGATTACTGACAAGGTTCTTGATGTTCTTGACGAGAATGGTGTGACGGCGAGCTTTTTCCTGATAGGAAATAATATAACTGACACAACGGCACCGCTTGTCAAGCGCGCCCACGATATGGGCTGTTCGATAGAGAATCATTCGCGGACACACAGTGCAATGACAACCTTGACTGAGCAGGAGATTCTTGATGAGATAAGTTACACATCAGATGTTATTGAGAGGATTACAGGTGACAAGCCGCAGTTTTTCAGACCACCGTACATCGACTACAATAAGAAAATGTATGACATTATCGACCTTACTTTAATCTGCGGTTACGGCTGTGAGGACTGGCTTGTCAAGGTGTCGGCGAGCGAGAGAGTGCAGAGAATACTTGCGCAGGCTAAGCCGGGATTTATTATTCTGATGCATGACATGCAGGGAAATGTGCAGACGGTTGAAGCAATAAAGACCATTATTCCGGAGCTTAAAAAGCAGGGCTATGAGTTTGTAACAATTCGTGATTTATTTAAGAAGAGCGAGGTTGTGCCAGAGAGAAATACTATCTATATGGAAGTGAAATGATTGTAAAATACGGAGGAAGATTCATGGAAACAAGAGTTGAAGAGGCAGCAAATAAGAAAATGTGCGGTTTTAACTGCGCACAGGCAGTGGCATGTACATACTGTGACCTTGCGGGCATTGATGAGGAGACCATGAAGAACTTAAATCAAGGCTTTGCAGTCGGAATAGGTGTCAGCATGGAGGCAACCTGCGGTGCGATTATCGGAGCGGTGAACGTGCTTGGTGCAATCAATAAAAATCCGCAGAAGACAATTAAGAGTGCTAGGAATATAATCACATCCTTCAAGGAGCAGAACGGCACCGTTATCTGCAAGGAGCTAAAAGGGGTTGAGGATGGAGTCGTAAAGCGTGAATGTATTGACTGCGTTAGGGATGCGGCAAAGCTTCTTGAAAATGAATTAGTCTAGGAGACACAGGTTATGGAAAATGTGATACTTGTTGAGCTTGCACCACGTTGGTGGATACGATGAAAATTAATGCCTTTTAGGCATAGTGAAACATGTAATATAAGTATTAGACATAATCACATAAGGATTTATAATGAATGTGTAGGATATGGAAATGATATCCTGCACATTTTTTACATAGTGAATGATTGCGAAACTTAATGTATTCGTGCAGGAACCTATGTATGTAAATTTAAAATACGGTTTCGCAATTACCTGTTTAATTTAATTTTGGAGGTGTTGGCTGTGAGTAAGAAATTGGTAGCATATTTTAGCGCAAGCGGTGTCACGAGGAAAGCAGCTGAGATGGTAGCTGAGGCGGCAGGTTGTGATTTGTATGAAATTGAGCCTAAAGTGCATTACACAAAGGCTGATTTGAACTGGATGGATAAGAAATCTCGAAGCAGCGTTGAGATGAGTGATAGGGTAGAAGTTCCATCCGTATGATGGAAGTATGTTTTAACAAGTAGAAAATAAAAATAAAGAATCTGAAGGAAAAAGATATGTCAAATGAAGCACAGGTAAAGAAATTGACCGATATTATGGCACAGTTTGTAGGATTTACGGCAAAGAAGCTGCCGGATGATGTAATTTCAAAATTACAGGAGCTTAGAGATAAGGAAGATACACCGATGACAAAGGTAATTTACGATACTATGTTTCGCAATCAGGAGCTTGCATTAAAATTAAACCGTCCTTCATGTTAGGATACAGGTGTATTACAGTTCTGGGTTAAATGTGGTACAAAGTTCCCTCTGATTGATGATTTGGAAGCATTGTTGAAGGAGGCTGTTATTAAGGCTAAGTTTTCTACACCTCTTCGCCACAATTCCGTAGAAACTTTTGACGAATATAACACAGGCAAAAATGTGGGAAAGGGAACACCTACCGTATGGTGGGACATCGTTCCGAATTCTGATAAGTGTGAAATATATACATATATGGCAGGAGGCGGATGTACACTTCCGGGTAATGCCACAGTTCTGATGCCGGGCGAAGGCTATGAAGGGATTACAAAATTTGTATTAGACCGTATGACAACATATGGCTTGAATGCCTGTCCGCCGCTCTTAGTAGGTGTAGGTACTTCTGTAGAGACAGCAGCGTTGAATTCCAAAAAGGCTTTGATGAGACCGGTAGGTTCTCACAATGACAATGCAAATGCCGCTAAGATGGAGAAGCTGTTAGAGGATGGTGTCAATGCTATAGGTCTGGGACATCGGGGTATGGGTGGTCATTATTCTGTCATGGGTGTTAATATCGAGAACACGGCACGTCATCCATCCGCTATTGGTGTCGCAGTGAATGTAGGCTGTTGGAGCCATAGAAGAGGACATATCGTATTCGATAAGGATTTAAATTTCACAATAGACACACATTCCTGCCGGAAATGCTGTGGTGGCAGCAGTAGAAGTGGAAGAAATTGTCGAGGCACAGTGGAAGGATTTAGGAATGCCTGAGACACTGTGGCATTGCCATGTAAAAGAATTCGGTCCTCTGATTGTCTCCATTGATTCTTATGGAGGAAATTACTTTGAGGAGAAGAAGGTGGAGTATAATAAGAAGAAGGATGAGCAGATTGAGATTATCAGCAGACAGGTCGGCTTCATCAAATAATTAATACCAAAGTATAAAACCATAATTAATTCATGCTGATACTATCCATACTGGCATTGGAATCGGCACGTTCCATACGGTTTCTGTATGAGCATTTCTTATCCGGAATAACAGAAAAATCATTGACTGCATTTTATTATGTCCGGTATACAAAACAGGACCTGGTATCTATTGTTGATGAATAAAGTTACTATGAGCAGAAAAATTTCTGGTCTTTGTGCAGTTATATGGTGCAAAGCTGCAAGGGAATTGAAACGCTGGTCAACCTGATCAATATCAGTTACAGTGCCATGAAGATTCTGCCTTATCAGAACGAACATTTCTCTGGATACCAAACAAAGAGTGTATGGGAATTTCGTTTTTAGGGACATAGGGGTCTGACACCGTGTCCCAGCAGTCACCTCCGGTAGGGGCAAGACGGCAGGTTTATAGACTTGCTGTCTTTTTATTACTTATAATGTTAACTAAAGCAGTATAACGGGTTGACAATTTCAGGATTATATTTTAATATCAATAATATTAAATAGATATGGAGGTCTACAAATGACGAAAACAAAGAGTTTAGTATATTGCAGTCTTTTTACGGCACTGATTGCAGCGGGAGCTTTTATCAAAATCCCTGTTCCTGTTGTTCCATTTACTTTGCAATATCTTTTTACTATGCTGGCAGGACTGCTTCTTGGATATAAGAGAGGAACTGTTTCGGTGGTTGCATATATGCTTTTGGGACTGGCAGGACTTCCGATATTTTCTGAAGGAGGTGGAATATGGTATATATTTAAGCCAAGCTTCGGCTACATCATTGGTTTTTGTATAGGCACATTTGTGACAGGCTATATTGCACAACATCTTAAAAAGAAAACCATTTTTCGATACTTGGCAGCCAATCTGGCAGGGCTTTTAACCGTATATGCATGCGGCATGGTTTACTATTATATAATCTGTAATTATGTGCTGAACACGCCGATAGGGATAAAAACATTGGTTAAATATTGCTTTATTCTTGCTGTGCCAGGGGATATATTGCTGAGTATTCTCGGTGCTGTAATTGCAAAGCGTGTAAGACCTATAATGCTTAAATATTTGTCAAAGTAAAAAATAAATACGGAGGAGTTTATAAAATGGAACCACTTACTTTAGCTCAGGAAATTATTGATGGTCGAAGAATCACAAGAGAGGATGATCTTTCATTTTTCATTACATGTGACCTTGATGAATTGTGTGAAGGAGCAGACAGCATCAGAAAAACATTTGTAGGAGATAAAGTCGATCTCTGTGCTATTATTAATGGAAGAAGCGGAAGATGTCCGGAGGACTGTAAATATTGTGCACAGTCAATACATCATCATACATCATGTGAGATATATGACTTTCTTCCGGAGGAAAAAATATTAGAGGCTTGTAAAATGAATGAATCGGAGGGTGTTGACCGCTTTTCTATTGTCACGGCAGGAAAAGCTTTGACAGGAAAGGAATTTGATAAGGCAATACATGCATATGAAACTATGCATAGAGAATGCAGAATCGACCTCTGTGCTTCGATGGGATTTCTTTCGGCAGAGCAGCTTCATAGGCTTCATGAAGCAGGTGTGACAAGCTATCATCATAATATTGAAACTTCTCGTAGGAATTTTCCTAATATATGTACTACACATACTTATGATATGAAAATAGACACTTTGAAAAAAGTTAAGGCAGAAGGCCTGTATGCATGTTCAGGCGGGATTATTGGCATGGGTGAGACTTGGGAGGATCGGCTTGATATGGCAGTCAGTCTTGCGGAGGTTGGAGTTGACTCTATTCCGATTAATGCCCTGATGCCGATTCCGGGAACTCCATTGGAAAAGCTGCCACTGCTTACCGAGTCTGATATTCTGCGCACCATAGCATTTTTCCGTTATATTAATCCGCTGGCTGATATTCGTCTTGCGGCGGGACGGGCTCTTCTTACGAATGATGGTGAGAAGGCATTTAAGTCTGGAGCTTCAGCGACAATAACCGGAAACATGCTGACAACAGCAGCCTGTGCGACTATTCGAAGTGATAGACAGATGCTTGAAGATATGGGAAGAGATGTAACACCGGAATATTGGAAGAAAGAGTGATAACATGAGTAAAGCGATTTTTATTACAGGTACGGGAACGGATATAGGGAAAACCTATATATCAGCATTGATTGTGAAGAAGCTTGCACAGGCAGGAAAGAATCCTGCTTACTATAAGGCTGCAATGAGTGGAAATGATAGATGTCAGGATGGCAGTCTTATTCCTGGTGATGCATTGTCAGTTCAGAGGATGTCAAAAATTAAACAGCCACTTGATGAAATGTGTCCATATGTGTACGAAAATGCCTGGTCGCCACATCTAGCTTCAAGAGTTGAAGGTAATCCTGTAGATATGGATACTGTACGCAAAGGATTTTTGAATGTCTCAGGTAAGTATGATTATATAACGATGGAGGGGAGTGGAGGAATACTTTGTCCGCTATGTTTTGATGAACGGAGAATACTGCTTGGGGATATAATAAATGAACTCCAGCTGTCATGCATTCTTGTTGCTGATGCAGGGCTGGGCACAATCAACAGTGTTGTATTGACTTATGAGTATATGAGGGCACATTCTCTTCGTATCAAGGGAATTATATTTAATCATTATCATCCTGGAAATATAATGGAAGAAGATAATATTTTTATGTGTGAACATTTGACAGGACTTCCTACACTTGCAAAAGTGCAGGACAATGATGTGGAACTTGATATGGATGTGGATGCACTGACAGAAATTTATGAAGAGGTGAAGATAAAATGATATGGTATCCTTATGAACAGATGAAAACAATGAAAGAACCTTATAAGATACTTGATGCGGAGGGAGTGTACCTGCATACAAAGGATCAAAAGCTGATTGACTCAGTATCATCATGGTGGTGTATGATTCATGGCTATAAGCATCCGGAGCTTACAGCTGCAATTAAGGAACAGGCAGATCATTTCTGCCATGTCATGCTTGGTGGACTTACACATGAGCCGGTTGAAAGGCTGTCAGCAAAGCTTCAGGAATTTCTTCCGGGAGACTTGGATTACTGCTTTTTTTCAGATTCGGGAAGTGTTGCTGTGGAGGTATCTTTGAAGATGGCACTTCAGTACAATACTAACCAAGGGAGAAAAAGACCATTGGTGCTTGCACTTGAACATGCATATCATGGAGATACGTTTAAGGCGATGGAAGTTGGCGATGATGAAGATTATCATTTTGCGTTTGACAAAAAGGAAGGCGTTATTCATATTCCGACAGATATTTCAGCTCTTGAAGAGGCGTTTGAATTGTATCATGACAGATTGAACTGCTTTATTGTGGAGCCGCTTTTGCAGGGTGCCGGCGGCATGAGAATGTATGATATTTCTTTTCTGAAACGTGCCAGGGAATTATGTACTGAGTATGATGTGATTTTAATTTTTGATGAAGTGGCAACAGGATTTGGGCGTACAGGAAATCGTTTTGTTTCAGATATTGTTCTTCCAGATATATTAGTTCTTGGAAAAGCATTGACAGGAGGGTATATAGGTCATGCTGTTACTGTTGCAAATCATAAAGTATTCAATGCTTTTTATAGTGATAATGATCGGCTTGCCCTTATGCATGGACCAACTTTTATGGGAAATGCACTTGCATGTGCAGTTGCATTAAAGGGAATTGAGATTTTTGAGCGTGAAGATTATATGGGCAAGATACATAGAATTGAACAGATATCACACCGTGAGATGGATGGTTTCACAGATCCGCGTGTAAAAGAAGTGCGTGTTATGGGCGGCTGTACATGTGTGGAGGTATATGATTCTAAAGAGCTTGAGGGCTTTCAGCAATTCGCTTATCAGAGGGGTGTATTCAGCCGTCCATTTTTAAAATATATGTATTCTATGGTTCCATATATTATAACAGAGAATGAACTGGTGCATATATTTGATGTTATGAAGGAATGGTTCAGATTTGGGACACAGGGGTCAGACCCCGTGTCCCAATAAGCTGGGACGCGGGGTCTGACCCCTGTGTCCCACGTTATTTCGCTCTGTATTCAGATGGTCTTACACCTACACAGTCGCGGAAACATGTACAGAATCTGCTTTCGTCAGCAAAACCGCTGGCAAAGCAGATTTCTTTTATTGTAAGACTGGTGTTTTTTAGCAGATATTTTGCGTGGTTCAGACGTGTGTTTACAAGATATTCGTGGGGAGTGCAGCCTGTACGCTTTTTGAACAGCCTTATAAAATAATAACGGCTAAGTCCGGCGAGGGAAGCAAGCTCATAAGTTGAGAGCTCCTCGGTAAAATGTGAGTTGATATATCCTGTCACAAGGGATATGGCATCATTGCTATCTGCTTGATTATCAATATCATTACATTCATTTTGCTTGCCGCTACTGCCGTTCACAGCGGCAAAATCCGCAAGCATTCCTGTAAGCATCATTGACATGGCTGCTTCGGCAGGAATATTTCCGTTTGAAAAGTCTCCGATAAGTGCGGCAAGTCCGGATGGTTCCTGGTTGAGAACGGGAGTGTCGCAATCATATTTTTTACTAAGATAGTCGTAGTATTTTAGGGCGGCAGCACCGTCAACGTGAATCCAGTCAGCCTCCCAGCCGCAGTCACTTTCATAGCCGTGAGCTTCATAGCAATTTATCAAAACGGTGTTCCCGGCAGACACTTGTGTGTCGGTATTTTTTGCATGTACTGTGCATCTGCCTGATTTGACATGCATGATAAGAATACTGTCATAGCTGTTTCTGTTAAGCACATAGCCGGCGCAGTATGTAAAATGTCCGATGCACACAGGGTAAAGGTAGGTTGAGAGAGCCTCCTGTGTCGGTGTGTAGATAAAATATTCAGATGCAGGTTTTACAAGCGCTTCGGTTACTTTCATAAAATCCTTTCATTATTTTAGTATATGCTTCGGGTGTCAAAACATGTTTTGTGAACTTAACCATGTATAATTCGTTATACACTCATAGACTAAATCGGCATGTTTTAACACCTGAACCAGTATATAAAAATATTGTAATTGTACAGAGCTGACTATTTGGATACCTTTTGTAAGGATTATAGACGGTTATTTACAAAAAAGAGCAATTTTTATAAATATAACAGCAAATCACAGCAATGTCAATGGCACATGTAAGTGGTATTATTGTGTTAAAGATGATTATATGGAGGTGCACATATGAACAGAGTACATGTATGGGAGGAGAAGGTAATTATACCTACTTATGAGGCGGGAAAGCCTGACAAGAATCCGATGTTCCTTGAGAAGAGGGTATATCAGGGAAGCTCCGGAAGAATATATCCTCATACAGTCATTGAGAAGATAAGTGATACCAGGACCGACAAGGAGTACACAGCACTGTATCTTGAGAATGATTATATCAAGGTTATGATGCTTCCTGAACTCGGCGGAAGAATACAGAGAGCATATGATAAGACTAACGGATATGATTTTATATATTATAACCATGTGATTAAGCCGGCACTGGTAGGTCTTGCAGGACCGTGGATTTCCGGAGGAATTGAGTTTAACTGGCCGCAGCATCACAGACCTAGCACTTTTGACCCTGTTGAGTATTCATATAAGGAGAATGAGGATGGGAGTGCGACTGTCTGGATGGGTGAGATTGAGAACATGTTCCGCACAGAGGGCGTGCTTGGAGTGACTCTATACCCTGACAAGGCTTATATTGAGCTGTCTGCAAAGCTATACAACAGGACGAATGTCCCTCAGACATTTCTATGGTGGGCAAATCCCGCAGTTGCGGTAAATGATGACACAATATCGGTATTTCCCGAGGATGTGAATGCCGTGTATGACCACGGAAAGAGGGATGTCATAAGCTTTCCTTACGCAGAAGGTACATATTACAAGCATAAGTATGACCATGTAAATATAGCGCAGTACAAGAATATTCCTGTGCCTACTTCATATATGGCATACAGGTCGGATTACAATTTCATAGGTGAGTATGACTATGGAAAGCATGCCGGGCTTTTACATGTAGCCGACCATCATATTGCACCGGGAAAGAAGCAGTGGACATGGGGCTGTGGAGATTTTGGAAAGGCATGGGATAGAGCACTTACCGATGAGGATGGCCCATATATAGAGCTTATGACAGGCTGCTATACGGACAATCAGCCTGATTTTACATGGATGCTTCCGCAGGAGACTAAGAATTTCAAGCAGTATTTCATGCCTTACAAGAATATCGGATATATCAAAAATGCTACAATTGATGCGGCAGTAAATGCTTCTTACGACGAGTCTGAAAGAAAGTTAAATATTTTCGCATACACAACCTCAGAGCAGAAAGGTGCTGTCGTGAGGGTGGAAAAGAACGGAAAGACGATTTTTAAAGAGAGCGTTGACATATCTCCGGCTCATACCTATGAGGTACATTTATCTTTTGACGAGCTGCTACAGAAATCAGAAAATCGTGAAAACAATATCGAAAATGATAATAATAACGAGAGTGTTACAGAAAAAGAGCATAGCAATATTGAATGTGGTGACAATGAGGGCGAAATTTTCGGAACTAAGGTAAGCATCAGCTCATCCGATGGAAATGAGCTTGTAGCTTACACATTTACGAAGAAGCAGGAGACACCGATTCCTGAGCCTGCTAAGGCTGCACCGCTTCCTTGTGACTGTAAGACAACGGAAGATTTGTTCTTATATGGAAGGCATATAGAGCAGTATCGTCATGCGACATACCATGCAGAGGATTATTATCTTGAAGGCTTAAGGCGTGACCCATCCGATATCAGGCTTAACAATGCATATGGTCTATGCCTTCTCAGAAAATGCGATTTTGCCGGAGCACAGAAATACTTTCAGGCAGCAGTCGATAAGTCGATTCGATCAAACCCTAATCCATATGATCTTGAGCCATATTATAATCTTGGACTTTCACTCAAATATCAGGGAAAGACGGATGCGGCATATGATGCATTTTATAAATCAATCTGGGGCGGAAGCTTTCAGGCACCGGGCTTTTATGAGCTTGCCTGCATAGATGTAAAAAGAGGCGATTATAAAACTGCCCTTGAGCATATTGATGAGTCGATTTTCAGGCAATACCACTGCATGAAGGCAAGAGCACTTAAGGAGGATATTTTAAGGCTTTTAGGAAAAAATGAGCAGGCAGATAAATTGAGAGTTGAGAGCATAGAAATAGACCATCTGTATGACAGAAGACCTGAGAAAATTAACCATAATACGCTTATTGAGCTTGTAAATGACAAGTATGAAGCAGGACTTTATAAGCAGGGAATTGATTTTGCTCTTTCATGGGTTGAAGCACAGAAAGGCAGAGGTACTGCCGATAAGGATATTTATCCGCTCGTATATTATTATATTGCTTATGGATATATGCTGCTTGAAAATGCAAAAAGTGTACAAGTAAGTAAATTGATTTATTCAAAAGATGTACATATGCAGGCTGATGCAGCACAAAATACATATGCAAAGGGGCAGGAAGAAAACGATGGGACAGCTTGCGTCATGGCAAAGAAGTACGCTCTTCTTGCCGAGGATGCTGTCGCGGATGGCTGTTTTCCACATAGAATGGAGGATTACATAGTACTATCTGCACTAGCAGAAAAATTCGACCTTGGAATGGCACGCTTTTATCTTGGCTGCCTTTTATATGACAAGAGAGTATATGATGAGGCTGTTGCCGACTATGAAGCTGCAAGAGAGAAGTGTCCTGATTTTCCTACAGTCCACAGAAATCTTACGCTCGCATACTACAATGTATATAACGAGCCGCAGAAGGCTTATTCGGAGCTTGTCAAGGCATTTACGCTTGATGAGAGCGATTCGAGAGTCTACATGGAGCTTGACCAGCTAAGGCGCAGAATGGATTTTTCTATTGAAGAGCGTATTGCCGATATGGAAAAGCATATGGAGCTTGTGTGCGACAGAGATGACATGTATCTTGAATACGTGACGGTGCTTAACACTGTAGGCAGGAACAAAGAAGCACTTGAACTCATAAATAAAAGACATTTTCATCAGTGGGAGGGCGGCGAAGGCAAGGTTGCCGCACAGTATCTTACATCGCTTTACATGCTGGCTAAGAAGGCTTTTGACGAAGAAAAATATGAAGAAGCAAAGAAGCTTCTTATTCAGGCAACGGCTGATTACCCTCATAATCTCGGTGAAGGAAAGCTTGAGAGCGCACAGGAGAATAATCTTTACTATCTTCTTGGAGCTGTATATGATAAGCTGGGTGAGAAAGATTATGCAAGAGAGTGCTTTGTGAAGGCTGGGGATGGACTTAGTGAGCCTGTCGGAATGATGTATTACAATGACCAGCCGCCAGAGATGATTTATTATCAGGGACTTGCATTTGATAAGCTTGGTGATAAGGCACAGGCGGATATAAGATTTAACAAGCTCATAGATTACGGCAAAAAGCATATTGATGATGACGTGAGAACAGATTATTTTGCCGTATCACTTCCTGACCTTCTGATTTTTGAAGAGAACTTAAGTGAGAGAAACAGAAAGCACTGTCTGTTTATGATGAGTCTAGGTTATAAGGGGCTTGGAATGAATGAAGAGTACAGAAAATGTGCTGATAAGCTGCTTGCGATGGACAATGCTCATCAGGGAATAAGAGTGCATGGAGAAAAATAAAAGATATTTATAAATAGTAATTGCGAAGCGGAATTATTTCGCTTATGCGACCCGCAGCAGGCGGAGAATTCTGAAAGGCAGAATTCGTTATTGTAGGCAAAAAGCGAAAGAGAATTACGCATTGACTTAGTATAGCTGAAATGAGGAAATGTTATGTATTCATATAATGAGAATTATCTGATGTGTGATGGTGCTCCTATTCTTCCTGTTATGGGTGAATTTCATTTTTCGAGGTATCCCAAAGAAGAAT